>ODAJ012187717.1_pt1 | contig 212683 bp, 248 predicted proteins | sample 1539241 | NCBI WGS metagenome assembly ODAJ01 (sample SAMN02144231, study PRJEB22623) | gut metagenome | biome: sheep rumen | host: Ovis aries | place: New Zealand | reverse complement strand
TGAAAGTCACAACGATAGAGTAGGGTATTTCAGCTGCTTCAAGTATTATCTTGTTTGCCAGAAACTTGATGTTGTTCTGATATTCAGGCATTTTCATTGCTGTATCGGGGTCAGCCGTATACTTTCTTTCATCTGCTTTTTTCAAGCCTGCCTTGAAATCCTCATCTTCGGACATCTTGTCTTCTTCGTACTCGTCCCTTTCTATCTGATAAGCCATTTTATATGCCTCATTATAGATTTCGGGACATTTCTCCTCAAAACCAAAGTCTATTTTTGATATTACAAAGCTGCTTGTTGGATGTGCCATACTGATTACTCCTTTCCCTTTTCCTTTTCAATTCTTTTAATTTTATTTTCGATATAAGTCTTCAGTTTCGGAACTGAATAATCTGTGATAAGATTTGGATTGTTGATAAAATCCTTTATTGTAAGGTCGTAAGTCTTTTTACCAACATAGATTTCAGCAACCTTACCGCCTTTGTCCTCAAACTTGGTAAAGCAGTCCTGAAAATCTTTCTGTGTGAAAATATGGTGCATATCTTCTTCTGTCAAATCAGCAAATTCTTCGCTGTATTCTACAGAGAACTTATTAAATGACGGATGGGTGCATTCTCTCTTGAGCGTACCTATCATATGCTCAATTCTGCTCATTTCACCCACCGTAATTCCGCTTTTTCCGTCCTTGCTGTATGCCTCATAGTTATAGGTGATATCGTCCCTTACGGTCTTGTCGTATGTTTCTTCACCATTTATATAGAGGACATTTTCAAACTCATAGTCCGAATTGTATCTGGTTTTCTTATCAATCGTTACCTTGTAATCAGGCACTCTTTCTTCGAGCCAGTCTTTCAGCACTGCAAGGTGTGCCTCACACATAGAGCCACATATATCGTGCCAGTTTCCGTGTTTTTCAAGATAGTCATAGACTTCACCCTCAAAGGTCTGATATTCCTCGATTGCTTTGAGGTCGAACTCATCGTAGATGTTACCGGCATAAGCAACTATCTGTTCTATCGGTGTTTTCCACGAGCTGTAATAGTCCTTACAAAAATCCGTAACTATCATCTGGTGTTGTTGTGACGGACAATGTTTCTTCTCCATACTTACCTCTCTTTTTCCTTACCGGATTTATCGTCCTTATCGAACTTTATCTGTTCATTTCTCTTGGTTTTTTCTGCGACCTTGACTATCTCTTTCCACTCAAGTTCGCTGTCGCAGAACGCCTTTTTCATTTCTCTCATAAGAAATGCCTTATCGTTATTCGTGAAATTCGGTGAGAAAGTAATTCTGTCACCCATTTTTCCGTTGCCGAAGAATTCTATCTTTCCTTTACCCTTGTCGGGTGTAAAGACCACGCATATCTCATAGTCCTTATCGGGAAAGAACTTTTCCATTTCAGTCTTTGCGGCGGGGGAGAGTGCCTCAAGGTCAAGAACTGTCTCTATCACACCTTTTCCCATACTTTTCAATCCTTCAAAGGCAAGACCTATCTCGTTACGCAAAGCCTTACGGTCAAGGTTGAACTCCAACTCTCTTACCGCATTGTGGGTGAACTCAACAAGATATTTAAGAGTACACTGTGACTCGTCATAGATTATGTACTCGTCATTTTTCAGTCTGGTCTTTCTCTTATCGGCATATACCGAGCAGCAGCCTTTGGGAAGGTCTTTCTTTGAAAAGCTATCTCTAAGACTTGTTGTCGGTTCATAGCACTTACCGAGTGCGACAGCATATACCGCCGTATAGCCTGTTTCCCTTTTTCCGTCATTCCAGCGGGAATATTTCGTATCCATATAGTTAAGGCTCTTACGGCAATCACTTGCAAAGTAAATACCGTTTCCGAACATTTTTCCCGTTACCCTTGCGTTAGGATTGAGGGAAAGTCCCTGTTTGATGATTGAATACCAGTTTTCGACCTTTGAACCGTGATAGAAGAGTTTTACATCTCTTGAACGGATATTATGGTCTTGCTTGAACTTTTCATAGTTTTCTCTTGTCTGTTTGTTCTCAACAGCAAAAGCCTTTACATAGCGTCTTTCAACGCTCGTTCCGTCATAGTCCTTGCCGAGATGTGCGATTATCTCGTCCTCTTCTTTGAATGTTACGGGTCTTGCTGTAAGTCCGTGTGCTTCAAGCACGGTAATATCCTTATTGTCTTTATCATCAACAACTGCCTTGACAATCTGTCCTCTGATGTTGTCAAGCATCTGCTGTTCACGCTCGATTATATCCTCAAAATCAGCTGTGGATTTTGCTACACACTCCTTGACCTTGTTCATATTTCTTGGAATGTCTGTAAAGAGAGTAGTCAGCCTTTTGTTGAAGACTTTAAGAGCATAATCGTCATAATTTTTGTCTGAAGAATTGGCTTTTGCCTTTTCAGCAATATCTATAAGCTGCTGTATATCATAGTCTGCTTCATCTATCATCTTCTGCGTAATATCCACAGCTTCTATCTCATAGTTGTTCTTCATAAACTCTCTGCTTTCGTTTATGAGAAGCTCTATCATATCCCTTGTGTCTTCTTCCCCGATAGGCTTGTAGGACATTTCGTCTTTTACCTTATCATTTTCCTTTCTCTCCGACATAAGAGCCGTTCTGTCCTCATACCCTTTACGCTCTTTCTCCCTTACTATCTGGTCAAAGTCCTTATCCCAGTAATCATAATGCTTATGTGCAACATTCACAGCACCAACTCTGCCCCAGTATGCCTCAACAGAGTTATCGGAGTTTTCATACAGATGATAGAACTTATTGTTGTTATTATCTGCATTGACCATTATCAGATTACAGAACCTTTTATAACCGGAAGGCGGTGTATAGTTCACACAAATTCCCCCTTATCGTTCGGATATTTCTTTTTCCTTATTACATTCAGTCAGAACTTCCTTGATATTTTTTCTTTCGCCTTTAACAGTGAGAAGGGCAGTGCCGTCGTCTATGTTTTTGAGTGCATCTGCAAGTTCTTCTGTTCCGCACAAGTCATAAATTTTTCCGATTATCTCACCGCCATTGGGCGGGTCGATATTACAGTTTGTTTTTACCCACAATTCATATATCCCTTCAAGAGAAGGGTCTTTCTTTGCTATAAGATAAGCCTCGCTTATCTTCGGGTTATCACTGATAAAATGACCGTATGCGCACATACCTTTCTCAACCGAGTCGATAAGGGTGCGAGCCATTTTAACATAATCAGCCCTTTTATCGTCATACACTGTTTCAAGATACTCCATATCGTTGGGGTCATACGCACCGCCAACTATCATAGTTGCAGGGTCTGATACGCTGTACCATTCACCTTCATACTTTTTGAGGTTTTCCTTCCACTTTTCAATGAGTTCTTCCTTTCCCTGACAGACAATATACTCTTTGATGTTTTCAACGGGAGTTTCGTCTGTGTCAGCAAGTTCTCTTTCAGCCTCGTCCCAGTCCCTTATCGGTGCTTTTTCTGAATCAAGGATAACTATGCTGTAAGGTATCGTGATGTCGGAAAGTTTTTCGTGCGGAATATATTTTGTTGCAAACAGCAGGAGAGTGCCATAGTCATATTCCAAATCTGTTTCGAGCAGATTTCTGATTTCTTTACTGTCAGTTGCTTTGCTAAGTGATATAAAACCATTCGACCTGCTTGTTTCAGCATCGGTATAAGCCATTTCTTCTTCCGATGACATAGATGTATTATCATATACCTGTGCGTCCCACAAATCCTCAAGTTCTTCCATAGTCCAGTCGTCACCCTCAAAGTGCTGAACTATTTTGTCTATCAGCAACTGTCTTGCATCTTTACAAAGCTCGTTGAATTCATCTCTCATATCTTTTATTTCTGTATAATTCATATCAAAAATCCTTTCTTAAACAAAAAAGACAGAAGATATGTAACCACCTTCTGCCTAATACTCCTGTTTTTAATGGTGCTACCGCATATCTTATCGGACTTTCCATATATCTGTTATCATTATATCATCTTTAAGGTACTATGTCAAGGGATAATGTAGAAAATATCCGATAAGCAAAACAAAAACTATCAGAGACTATGACCCGAAACTGAAAATAAAGAAAAAAAGCAGAGATTAAACTCTGCTTTTGAGCCGTTTGTGCGATATAAGGCTCATACCGCTTATTTTTTCACGTTCTTATCAACGTGTAAAAATAAACGAGCCTTTTATATATATCGCATTTACGGCGTTCTTTATTTTTCAGCATCTGCCGATTTCTTCTTTGTCTTTGCTTTTTGTCTGGGCAAAATATTCTGCCTGCTTTATAAGTTCCGACCTTTCTTGAGGTGAAAGCTGGGCAAATACATTTTTGTCCTTGAATTCCCCATAATTTCTTACAGCCCATAAGATACTTTTGTTTTTGACATCAACTGTAACATCATACTTGAAAGGAACTTTTTCATCGTCAATGCAGAACCTTCCGTATGAATAATTCACAAGTATCTTCTTATCGGTGCATTTCACATCGTAACAGTCTTCAATACCATTTATGGTATCGTAAGAACGAGGAATTACCTGATACAGATGACATTTTACAGCGTCATCCGCAATGCTTTTAGCATATTTCATTTTATACTGCATTACAAAGAACATTGTATCAACTTTTGTTTCTCCTTCCAGTTCAAAACTACCGGAAGAGAGCATAGTATCAATAAGTTCTTCGCTTGCATTGTAAATGGTAAAATCGGAGCTGCCTTTATCTCTGATAGTAAAGGACTTGAAATCTATCGTCTGTACATCGTATACGGTATCCTTTTCAAACTGAAAATGGCGCAGAGACTGCGTGGTGAATGACTGTGTGTCATTACACCTAACCGTATATCTATGTACACAGCCTTCCCTGAACAGACCTTCAAGGTCTTGTGAGTCTTTGGGAGAAAGCGGTACGGTTATCGGACTATGGGCGTTACGGAAATACTTTTCCTTCACAATGTCCGTAAACACATCACCGCTCCGGTCATTCACGAAACTCGCAAATCTATCCTGTTCTCCCTCTTTCAAGGCGTAAAACTCTGCGTAGCCGTTTCCCTGCATATCCACAAGGACTTTTACCGCACAGGGATTGTCCTTTTCAATCCCAAGAATGCTGTTAGCACTCTCTGTGAGGTCTGCAAGAGCAAGCCTGCGGTCTATCCACGCAAGTCCCTGCAGGCACTCTATCTCTTTATCCTGATAGATAAGTCTTTCATCTGTTATGTTGGTTACTCTGTCGGGTATATGGTAAAGCATCGGGTCTTATCCTTTCTGCAGGTCGTTATCCCTGCCTTTTGTTTTCTCTCCAAGACGGGATATATCTTCCTGTTCCTTAATTGTCCAGTCTATCTCTGCAAGGCTCATATTGTAAAGCGGGTTCTTGACCACTACCATTCCCTTATCACTTGCAACAAAATTATCGTTTTCGTCTATTGCACATACGATTTCGGGCTTATCACGCATATCAAGTGTTATGCCCTTTATATCGTCAGCGGTATAAGTGCCGTCTTCAGCCTTTTCTATATTGATATAGTAAGGCTTTCTGTGGTAATTCTCTGCCTGTTTCAGAAGCGGGAGACCGACCTTGCGTATTTTCGCATTTACAGCTTCTATGTCATTTACACGCCCTGTTGGACACTGTTTTATGGTATCAGCAGCAATATTCTTGACTGATTGTGAAAATACATTTCTGTCAGTCATTTTTGCTGTTACCTCAAGCTTTACAACGAGAAATTTCTTATCGGAGTTATCTTTGGTAAAGCCTTTTATCTCAACATTCTCAAGTTCTCCGTAAGGCTTTCTGCCTGTGCTTTCGGAAGAAGAAATTCTGTCAAGATAGTATTTCATTATTTCTTCATCACTCTTTTCAGCCATAGCCTTTGGGAGAAAGGCTTCTATCGTTCCCTTGACATTGAGAGAAACGATATAACGCTGTGAGTCAAGTTCCTTTACAAAGTCTTTCAGCTGTTTGCTGCTATACTCCGATACAGCGTCAAGGAAAATAACCTTATTATCGTACAGAAAACCACAGCTGTCCATAAAGCATTTAAACTCATCATCACTCATAGAAAGGACTGCTGCTGATATAAGAGAAAGGTTTTCATCACGCTGCCTGCACCACATTGTTGCTTCACCCGAAATAATTTCGGGTATGGACGAAACAGGTACATTTTCCTCTTTCAGCTGTTTTACTCTGTCCTTTATATCCTTAACGCTTGATACATCCGTATCTGTCCAGCTGAAACCGCCTGTGGAGTATCCCTGTACTCTGTCAATATGGCATTTCTCTGCAAATTTCATATCAGCATCATATACTGACGACGGAACGGAGAGTATCTCTTTTGCTATTTCTCCAGCACGGCTGTATATCATATACCGATATGTCCTATCGGGTATATCATAAAGTATTTCTGCTCTTTCCATTTCAGCTTTGACATAATCGGGATATTCCTTGATTATTTCAAGTATCTTATCAGCCTGTTCGAGAGTTGCACAACCCGTAATCTCCATAGGGTGAAGATAAAGGTCAAGGCGGGTATTTTCCTGCCTAAGACAATTACAGAGGTTCTCGCTCTGGTCTTTTTCTATCTCAAAGCCTGCTTTTTCCAAAGCACCCTGCAGGGTATTGTTGAAAAAGTCATATGTATCAAACGGCTTATTTTGGAAATAACCCACGCCCCAGCCGTACAGACCTTCAAGATTTATCCTTATATTGAAATAATCGCTTTTATATCTTTCAAGTTCTTCGTCTGAAAGGAGTTTCATTTTATTAAACATAGCTGTTATCCCCTTTGTATTTGATACTTTCCTTATCGTTAAGAACCTCTTTGTCCTTTGCAAATTCCTTTCTTGAAAGCTGGATATAGCTTTTCAGAATATCATTTGTCTGCTGTGATATATCTGTACTCATATACAGCAATTCTTTCTTCTCATAGGTTTCAAGACCCGTGCCTGTATAGTCACCCTTGACTTTATAAGGGTCAAACTCCAGCGTTACGTTTTTTTCGTCCTGCGAAACAACGATAGCTATGCCCTCGATACCGTCAATGGTCTTGAAATTAACGAGATTGTCTTTACCGATAAGAAATGCCTTTCCCTCACCGTTAAGGTCAATCTCAATGCCGAAATGACGGAGCAGACGTTCCTGCATTTCTGTCATTTCTTCATCGTCTGTATCATCACGCCCATAAGCGAGTTCAGGTGTCTTATACATATTGTTGAGGTCATCAAGAATTTCTATGAGTTCCACATCGTTGCCTGCAATCTCGTAGGCGAGTTCCACAAACTCAACTCTGTCGCTGTTAAAGGCTTTACAGAGATTTTTCTTTTCCTGTAAAGTGAGTTCTCTCATTTCAAACATTCCTTTCGCTTTTATTTTTCTATTTCTTTCTTTTCACTTTCGTTCATCAGCTTATCTATACGAACAGCCTTTTCCGTTTCATCTCCCTCACGAACAAAGGGAAGAGAGCCTTCGTATATGGCTATCATATCCTTTTTGAGTGTTTCTACGGGGAGTTCAGTACAACGTGCAAAGTCCGTTCCTTCTTTTTTGATAAACACATCGCATACCTTTGGTCTGATAAGAGTTATATCAGTAGTGTACTTGTCACGGGGAAAATCTCTGATACGGAAAGTTTCACCTTCACCAAGCCTTTCAGCTCTTTTCTGTACTTTTTCAGCAAGTTTGTTCGGAGTCATTTCGGGCTGTGCGATATATCTCATCTCATAGCCCATATCGAAAAGATACTCTGCATAATCTGTAAGGTCATCAAGCAGCTGTGCATTTGTCATTTCGCTGGGGTCTTTTTCATATCTTTCTTCCTGTTCATATTCTTTTCCAACCACATAGACAAGCTTATAGCCGTATGCTATCGTTTCATCACCGTTTGTTTTGTCTATCCATACATCTACCCGATTGCCATAGGCATCTCTGGCGGTAAGGGATATATCTTCCTCACTGCGAGTAAAGTCTATCTTTTCTATGAACGGAGTTTTTATATGCATAACACTCATCTGCCTTTCGTCAGAAATCTTTAACAAGGTTCTTCATATCCCTTTCGTGCCATTTTTCAGCCTTTTCTACAAGTTCGTCAAGACCGACAGTCTTGCTTGTTACGTTGTCCTTGTCAACCTTCTCAAATACCTTGAGCCTTATGCTCTTGAGCGGGTCGCTGTTTGCAATATGGTGCAGTATCCCATCAAGAGCATTCTTACCCTCAATATCATTGATATGACCCACAATCTGTGTACCCTGCACATCAGCCGTTACCTTGATATTGTAAAGATTGGGTATCTCCTTGTCCTTTGATACATCTATATGTATCTGCTTGTTATCGTTCTCATAATCACAGAACTCCTCGATATGCACTGCCTCATCGTTTTTGAGCGTTTCAAGGCGGTTCTCAATAAAGCGTATCTTACTGTGTATGCACAGCAGGTTCTCTATATCATTTCTGCCGAATTTAGCAATAACAGCAGAATATATTGCATCCCACATCTTCGGGTCGGCAGACAGCTTTTCATAGCTGCTTTCGGGGAATATGTGAGAGATACACTCCACATTACTGTTAGGGCTGAAAGGGTTGTCCTCATTAGCATAAACAGATTTCTCAAATTCTGTTCTTGCTATACCGTAGAATACGAATTTCATATCCTTTACGAAAAGGTCGCTGTACCTTTTCACCGTCTCTTCAGAAGGTTCTATCACGCACTGTACAGCAAATCTGTTGTTGCGGTCAAGAGTGGTGTAAAGACCGTTTGCCTTTGTATCAAAGAGAGGCTCGTCCTTGATACTGTCAAGGCAGTCTACACCCATTCTCTTGAGTGCCTCGTGCAGCTGTTCGGGAGATACCATAAGGTCTGAAAGGGTAGAAGGGTAGGGGTTATAGTCGTACAGCGTACCGCCACCGACATTTATTGCACCGTTCTGCTCGATATAATCACGAGCCTTTTCAAAAGCGGTCTCACCTTCAGCGTTCTCAAAATCATCGCTGTATATAAAGCCTTCGCTTGCATATATTCTGTCATTGTCACCTTTGCCCATCCAGATGAAATTCATACCGTTCTTTTCTTCTGACAGAAGAATACCGCCGTGTTCCTCAAAATTCACATCACCGTAGTTAGTCCATTTACTCATAATTATCAGTCCCTTTCTGTTTTATCAAAATCAGCTTTCTTTTTCAGCTGCTTTATATCCTTAACGCTGCTGTCTTTCTTCATCCGTTCCATAACACCGTCATAGTCTGTTCTTTCGTATTTCATTTCCTGCTTAACTGCGTAAATCAGTTTTTCCCTTACAGACTGTGATATCACATAAGCAGAACAGGGATTTTCAACAATGCCGTTTTCGAGAAATTCGTTCATAGACATATTTCTTATCCCCGCATCGACTTTATCGTTTACGGCAACGAATTCCTCATAGGTAGTCGGTATCTCTTCCTTCGGAAGAATAGCTTCAACAGCTTTGTTGTAATTCATACTGTAACAGTTGAACATTACCTGTTCATTGGCATCTACCGTTATCTCAACAGCTACATTCTTGGCATTCTCGCCTGTGGCACGATTGTAACCTGCCACAAGGTCTGCGTTGGACATTGCTCCGTCATAGGTACATACACCCGAAATGACATTGCCTTTGGGTGTCTGTCTTATGCAGAAACTCCTTATTTCATAAATGTTCGTAAAATCATCTTCGGTCATAGGTACATTCATTTCTATCACTCTCTTTCTGTCTTATTCTTCAAGGATTTATTTATTTCCTTGTAAAGATTATTTATATCATATCCGTCACGCTCACAGCGCTGTGCCATAAGCTGAATGATATAATTCTTTTCGTTCTTTGTCAAAGGCACTTCATATTCCCTCGACTGTGTGCTGAAAGCACTGTCTATCTGTGCAAAGACTTTTAAGTCGCCGTGACAGTCCACTCTTGCATAGACATTTATCCAGTCATCTGTGTCAAGCTGGTCTGTGATGAATACAGGCTTTCCATCATTTTCGCCGTAAAGAACAAGTACCCTTGACAGTACAAGGTCATTTATCTGGTCATTCGTGAGGGGAAGATAAGTTTCAACATACGCAGGAGCAGATTTTACATTCTGAAGATTTTTATAGTCGATATATGCTGTCTTCAGCACATAAGGCATATCGCAGTCTGTCAGACCTTCTTTATTGAGAGGAGAGGAAACTTGCGAATAACGAAAGTTCATTTCCGAAAAGAGTTTATTTATCTCGTTCTCAAACGCTGCGGGACAGGCTATTATATAAGCATTGTCCACAATCCCTTTTCCGTCACGGGTATCAAGCCACGTATATGTGTCTTGAGTTACCTCTTTCAGCTTTTCGCCTACGAGAGACAGACCAACCTTTTTTAAATCTGTTCCATTTATGAGAAAAAGCGTTTCTCTGCCCATATTGAACTGTTTGTTTTCTTCAGCTATCTCTTTGAGCACTTCCTGCGGAGTTACTGTCATACTTCTTATTGCGTGGAAAGTGTTTATCGCACCGAGCATAGCTTTTAATTCTGTTTCATTTATTTCATAGATGAATGTGTTAGTCTTGCATCCCACTTTGAAATTATCCTGATATATAACATACTCACCACATTTAGCATTTCCCTCTGCATCAGGATAGATATTACATTCAGTCCGGATAAAGCTGATTTTATCGCTGTCTTCTTCGTATTGCTGTATGCTGATATATCCTTTCTCATAGTAATCGGTAAGCCTTTCGAGGTAATGTGTTTTCATCAGAAATTCTGCTTTATTCTCATTTGAAAGACAAAACCTCGAATTGAGATATTTACTTCCGTCCCTGCCTTCGATTTTCGCATCAAAAACGCTTATCTGTGCAGGAGAGGAGAGTCCGAAAGATTTGCTCTGAATGATTTCTCCGCAAAGTCTGCGTATGGTTTCTTTAAGTTCGTCAGTGCTTTTGCAGAATTGCTTTTCCCTAAAAGCACCAACTATTTCTTCACTTTCTTTCGCAGAAAGATTAACAGAGTATTTCTCACCCGTATCTTCATTTACCAGATAAAGATTGGTAAATGTATGTTCGGACTTGGAAGGAGCGATAAGATATTCAGCATAGACAGTAAAACAATTCATTTTACTGTCTATATCGCTCGTTTCCAGTCCTACTCTTTCAAAGAGTTCTTTAAGTTCTTCGGCAGATGTATTTACATCAGCACCTATACCGATATAGCCTTGAGGTTTTGTCTGTGCTGTGAGCAATCTCATTCCCGCAAAAGCGTCTTTTTTTAATTCCATTCTTTCACTCCTCAATCAAGAGTTTTGCCTTTATTGTCTTTGAATATTTCATTAAGAGATTTGCTGCCGTTCTTTCTGCTTGTGACTACAGCGGTGTTTTCAGCTATCTCTTTGAGGGTCTTTCCGACTTCGTCCTTGCCTGTGTCAATATAGCCGAGTTCCTTAAATCCCTGCACCTTAACACCACCGACAGTCTTGCTGACAGGCAGAGATACCTTGAAGGTATATATCTCGCTGTCACTTTCTATCTGTACGTTATAGTGCTTATCTCCAAAATCATCGAGCATAAGAGTACCTGCACCGTTTTCAAGAATAGTATCTTTTATTTGAGAAAGAGCCTGTTCTTTAGTATGTTCATCAATATACTCAACAGGAATGCTATTCTTTTTGGCATAGTTCTCCGCATAAGAACCTTTACTGCAACCAATTGTAAGGTTATTGCATACACTAAATGCATACTTACCAATACTTGTAACACTATCTGGTATTGTTATGCTTTCAAGTCTTGAACAACTCGAAAAAGCAGAGCACCCAATGTTTGTAATACCATTTGGGAGAGTTATATCCTCAAGACTCCGAAAATCATAAAACGCACTATTATTTATTTGAACAACGCTGTCGGGAAATATTACTTTCTTTATGTTTTCAAATCCTTGCTTTATCGACAAGTAATAATTGCTTTCATTATAAATGTGAAAATCGTCTACATCTATTGCAGTCACACCATCATTGATAATAAGAGTGTCACCTTCAACACGATACTTTTCATCAGCCATAATAGTCACTCCTTGTCATATGTCTTTTCTCTTTTCTTTTTAAGAGCGTCTTCTATCATTTCTCTTGCTGTGGGCTTATCATACTTTGCAAGTTCCTTGTTCACAAAGTCCCTGTACCACTGCTGATTATCAGGGGTAAAGCTGTAGAACGGAGCAGAGAAATCTTCATAGACCTTGACTACTACACAGTCACAAAGCGTCTTGTCGTTCTTTTTCTTTGCTTCTTCAAGCGTAAGTTCATCAGTATAATGGTCGGTGTGGTAATCAAAATACACATCACATCCATACGCACCGTCATTTATAGCATCAGCAATGGAAGAGTAGCCCATTCTGAGTATTTCTTCCTTTCTCCATTCGGGCAAGGCTTCTTCGGCAAATAATGCAAGTATCTCCTTGTCGGTATCAAGGTCAAGAGCCATCTGCACAACCGCTTTGTCCTTGTTATACACAACTACATCTATATCCGCCTCGTCAATAACGAACACCGCATCTTTGTCACGGCGTATATCATCAATCTGTTCAGTTATGCTCTTGTGAGTGGCTGCAAGCAGGTCTTTTTTAGCCTGCTCGATAAGTTTCTTGACTACATTGTTTTCGGTGTAGTCACCGCTGTCAAGAGGATTGAAATGAGTAACAAAATCACCGTGGGGAGTAAGATATACGGCAGCAACGACATTACCGCTTTCGTTTTCATTATCGGAATAACCGTCAATGCACATATACAAATTGCCGTCTTTATCCTTGTTACCATATACACATTCAAAACTCTTTAATTCACTCATATCGTCACTCTCTTTCGATAGCTTTAGTCTTATCCTTTATATGAAATCTTGTAAATTCTTTTCTGTTCATAATCTTTACCTTTCGTATTCAAACCTCTTGAAAAGAGTATTTCTTCTCTGATAATATTCCTTATCGAGATATTCAAGTACATCAAGTGTTGCCTTTACATCGAATATCGCCGTATGAAAGCTGCTGTTTCCACAAAGTCTGTTATGAGCGTCTGTGTGCCGTTTCTCCGACCTTTCAAGGCAAACATCAAGGCTATGCCTTTCCTGATAAGGTTCGTGTTCTCTGGACAGCAGGAGAGTATCGAGATAGTCATTCACGATAAAACCTCTTCCTGCACTTGCACAGAGTTTTTCGATAAAGCCTTTATCGAATTTGACAATGTTATGACCTACCACGATAGGTCTTTCGCCTGTAAAGCGAAGAAAGTCCCGTGCCACTGTATGTGCGAGGGGACAGGAGCGGAGCAGTTCGTCCGTAATACCCGTGTGGTTTTTCTCGTTGAATTCTACGATTTTCGGGGGAAGAGAATACTGCGGATTGACATAGCTGTCGAATTCGTCCAGTATCTCAAACCTGCCGTTTCTCCTTTCGCAGCGAATAGCTGCTATTTCAATTATATCAGCGTTTTTAGGGCTAAATCCCGTTGTCTCTGTATCGACAACGAAAAATTCACCCTGCAGGTTGTCCGGTCTTAACACTTACATTCCGCCTTTCTCAATCTCTTTCAATAGGTTTCTTTTCGTCTTTGAAGAGTTTATCGCTGTTTGTAACTATCTCCGAGGTATTTATCGTAAGTCCCTCGTCCTTTGCATTTACAAAAGTATATTCGCCCTTGTTTTTCAGATTTTCCTTGATTTCTTTGGGAAGACCAAACCCTTTTCCAAGTATATCTGAAAGTTCTTTTGCAAAGGATTTTGCTTCTTCGGGAGATTTGAAAGTGTACATTGTTCCGTCAGGCTCGATAGTCTGTATTTCTCCTTGCATTGTGATTGCTTTAACGAGATAAAGCCTGTTTTCACGGTCAAAGTCATCTACACTTTCAACGAATATGCCGTTGTTATCAGCTGTTTTCTCGATTTTTGAGTTCCAGAATTCTACCGTTTCTTTATTAAAGTAGCTGTTTCCGTGTCTTTTCGTCAAATCTTTCATTTCTCTTTCAGTCATATCTGTCACCTTTCCATTTCAGCCTTTCTGTTTTTCAGCTTTTCTGTAAGAGTGAGATTATTTATCCCTTGCAGGTCATTGAGGTTTATCTTCCCGAAAAGAGTTCCGAAATCGTCTTCCTCAAAAAGAATGTACGAAAGCTGTGTACCGGCAGGAGTATACAGTACGTCTGCGTTCCATACCTGTGAGTCCTTTGACATAACAGATTTTATCTTGTCAATCGTAACATCACAGCTCTGGATATGAACAAAAGCGTTACCGCTTTCCTCTGAAAAGCCTCTTATATAAACATTCAGCTTTTTGCCGAATATCTTTATAGCAGCTTTATCGTTCTTGCTCATATGGTCTATACAGGGAATACCGACCTTGATACGCTCATTTCCTTCGGACATATCATTAGGTTCTCTGTTCTCCTCGATAAGCTGTCTGGTATAATTTCTTATGTCATTGCTTGTGTAAGTATTAGCGTTACTATTCACAAACAGAACTCTTTCGTCCTTATTGGGATTTACCCGAACAGCAGAAGAGGACTGTCCGTTCTGCCACTTGTCAAAGGTATGGTCTATCTCATCTGCTTCATAGTACCATTTTCTTTCCGTTCCGTCCCAGCGAGCACCATAGCTTTTAGCTTCGTCTTTCTCGCTGAAAGGGCAGTCAATGTAAAATCTCATAAGGTCAATCCCTTTCTATCTCATTCTCTGTCTTTGTGTCATTCAGATACTTGTCGAGCTTACCGCTGTGAAAATCATTCCATTCGTTTTCGTGTCCCATTGTATCCAGTATTATTTCTATCTTGTTACGCTCAAGGAAATTGCTTGTTCTGTAAAGTTCCGCAAGCTGTGAAATATCATCCTTGAAAAGAACACCAACCTTTTTGAGTTCTTCGGGCATATCCGCCCTGTTCGTATCCCACAGAAACTCTTCCCAGCTTCTGCCTGTTATACCCTCATCATCTATTATCAATGTATCTGAAAGGTCAAGAGACAAAGTGTCTTCAAGCAGATGTGACAAATCCTGTTTAAAATCCTCGAAATATTCCTTATCATCGGGATAATTGCACAGGTCTGTCATTTCTACTACTTGTGCGTTACCGCCACCGCAGTAATTGACATACAATGCCATAGAGTCGTAAATGTGGATTTTGGTCATAGACCACCAGCGAGACTCTTCTTCGGGGTTTTCCGCTATGGCGATAGATTTACCATATTCAAGGTCTTTTATATAGTCTGTAAGTTCATTGAACGATACCTTTCTTATCATATCTATTACCCCTTACATATCGTATTCCTTACCGCTTTCTTTCTGCTTCTCACGGTTTTTCAGATGTTTGAGAAATGTTTTTTCTTCGGGTGTGCCGTCAGCGGAAAGTTCACCAACACTTTCGATGTAAGCACGAACAGCTGTGTCCAGCCTATTGCCGAGTTCAGTAATTTCTCTCAAAAGTTCGGGTCTGTCAGCCCTCATAATATGCTGGGTATTGTCCTTTTCGTCAACATAGCTTATCTCATAGATACGCTTGCCGTTTTCGAGCAGGAGAGCAGCAGCCTCAAATTCCTTGAAACGCTCACCCCTGTCTATCATTTCGATTATTTCATAACCGTCCAAGTTAAGAATTCCCCAGTCGCCTTCTTCGCCATAGGAAAGTTCAGCCATATTGTGACCTTCCTTATCCTCACAGCCGTTGATAAGGTCATAGAGCAGGTCATCGTCCTTTACGTTAAGGACTGCTCTCGTGGCAGAGATATTGCCATATGTTGCCTCTTCAATACAGCTTATATCTATACCCCTGTCCTTGATGTTCGTGATAAGGTCTTCGCCCTTCCAGTATTCCTCGCCGTTCACATAGAAATGAGTATCGTGACAGTTGACATAATAGCTTATTTCGATACCGCTGATTTCCTGTTCGATTTTTTCTTTTGCATATTCAAAATATCCGTCTATAAGGGAATTGGTGATGTCAGAGTAGTTCAGTTCGCCGTTTTCAAATCTTTCCCTTACATCATCATACATATATTCAATGTCCGACAGGCAAACGCCTGCGTCGGTCATAGCAGCCTCAGCTGTTTCAGCAGCGTCATCTATTGCATCGGGATAAAAGCCCAGCATCTGCATAGTATCCATTACATTACCCCCTTACTTAACATCTTACCTTTCTTCACCTTTATCAAGTTCTTTGTTATAGTCACGAATAGCCGTTTCTATGGACTTTGTTTCGCTCTTCACGGCATTGGTTGTTATCATATAAGAGCCTTTCATTATGTCGGAAATGACCTTTGAGAGTTCATTTTCCTCTATCATATAGCTTGTACCGAGATAACGCTTATTTTCGCTTACAAGCTTATTTCTGCTCTTTGGAGCATAAAACTCCAAATCGTAATAACTAAGTTCCTCATCATCATCAAGTTCTCTTGAAACTGTTACGAGTCTTTCGTCAGTATCAAGTCCTCTTGAGATTTTTACCGTCACATCGCACTTGCCGAATTTGTCCAGTACAAGACTGTCGTTACTTACTGTATCAAGTTCTTTCGCCGCAAGGACAATGTTTTCGATATATTTCTTGTCTGACTGTTCTTTCTCCCATTCAGTTATTTTATCGGGTTCTTCGGAGAACCACACATCCAGTTCCTTAAAGTCGGAAGGTGCTTTGTCTTCAACGGAAATCGTATCCATAGCCCAAGAACCTACCATATCAGCATTGATAGGGGAGCGGTAGTCACCACCACCTCTGCCGTTACCCATAGCGGTCATAAGGGAGAGCGGGTGACAACACCAGTCATCATACATAGATTTCTCCGTATAATGCTCAATGTCGATATATTCTTTCTTATCGTGATTGACAAGAAACTTACCTTTCATAAAATGCCCATCGCCTTCTGGCAATTTCTGCAGCGAAGCATCTTCGCCCCAAGCGTATTGGTGTACAGCCTTTTCTTCTTCGGTCTCATCGGCATAATCACCTACCCACGCAAGCTGTGCGGGATTTTTATAAAGCATTTCGGCAATAGCATTTACGTCTGAATTATACAGCCACGAATGTTCCGTCAGTTTCAGACCGCTGTTTAGGTCATAAGCTGTATATTCGTTTTCTCGTTTGATGAGTGGTGAGTAATACTGTCCCATAACATTATTCCCTTTCTGCAGTTTTTCTGCCTTTATCCTGTTTTTGAAACTTTCCGATTTCTTTATAAAAATCGTTTCTTTCTTTATGGAGTTCCTTTACGGCTTTATTGTAATCCTTTATTTTTATTTCGTGGTTAGAAACGATTTCTTTGGTATATTCTCCGGTATCGTGAAATTCCAATGCGAGAGCAAGACCTTTTGCGGTATCGCTATAGTCCTGTTTTGTTATCTCACCATTCTTTCCCGTGATAACACCACAGTTATATCCATAGTCCTCATCGGCATATTCAAGCCTTATCAGAGTATCGGGGTAGAGCCGTGCCAGTTCCTTGATAACAGGTTCTGGACAAGCCCAAGCTGTATCAAAACTTACGCTTATTTCACCGTTTGAGTGATTGACACCTACACAGGGGTCAATAGCGTCCCATTTCGTTCCCCAGTGTTCTACGCTCCAGTCATACCAGTTATCGTTGCCGTACATCTCCATTTCTTTTTTGCCAACATCGCCCTTATAGATATTATCGGGCATTGGTATGATAGATTGAAAGGTAAAGACCACATATTGACCGTCTGTGTCTGTACCCGACAGTTTGTCCTCGATTTCTTCTGCTTTTGTGTAGTCCTTCGGAACTATCGTAAGATGATTTCTCACATAGTTAGGCATAAATGCTCACTCCTTATCAGTCTTTTATCTGTTCAGGCTGTTTCTTTTCCTTTGTGCGTTCACTTTCAAAAACGTCGATTATAGTCTTATTAGCGTCTTTGCACCAGATAAGACTTCTGACAGCAGGAGAGTAGTCTCCGCATACGCTGTTTCTCCATTCATTACGCTCGATTATCGACTCTGCATCCTGCGGATAGTATTCTCTTACCGATTTTTCATCGTAAGTTTCTCCGCTGTGACCGCAGTCGTAAGAAATCCAGCTCATTTTCGACAGTTCATTTCCCGTTGTCTTACAGAAGATATTATCAAGAATATCTTCTTTCCCCATAATGCAGAATATAGGCATTTCTTTGTCAAAAGTCATATCTTCACATTTTTCAGCTATTTTCTTATCCTTTGGGTCATAGCCTACATAGCCGTATCTTACACCTGTGTTCTTTCCGAAAATGACTATGCTGGGATGATTGTTTATCATTTCGCAGCTTTCGATAATGTTCTCGTTCTTGCTCATTTCGGGAAGAACATCCTTTATTTTCAGAATTATAGGCTTTTTCTTGTCATATCCGAGTTCTTTGTCTATCTCTTTGGAAAGGTAAGAAGCAAAGTCACTTGTCTCTCCGAGAGGTTTTACATATTTAAAATCGAGTTCTCTCGTGAGAGGTTCTCTCGTTATAACAGACTTGATATTATCTGTATTTTCTTCTTTACAGATGTGAAGATAAAGTCCATCGGGGATTTCACTTTCTGTAAGTTCCTTGTCTGAACAAAGAGCCAGTTTTCCGTTTATATCACAAACATCAAAGTCAGAACTGAGCCAGACATAATCGTCCTTTGTCTTGTTTAGGGCAAGGTTAAAATCCTCAAGAGTGCTTTCTTCATTTCCCCACACGCTTATTGCTACATCATACGCCTGCTTATGACCGCCTTCGGGAACATAATGTGATTGCATCTTTCCGTTCTCATATACATAGCTTCCGCAGTTATAGCCTAAATTCTCATCAGCATATATATGCTTTATCTTTACAGCAGGGTTCTTTTCAGCAAGTTTCTTTATAGCAAGGTCTGGACAATCCCAAGCCGTCTGAAAATATACGGTGTTATCACATACATTGACCTGATATGCGTTCCACTTAGTACCCCAGTTCTTTACCGCCCATTCGTACCAATCCATAGCACCATACTTTTCAAGGTTCGATACCAGCTGCTCGCCCTCTTTATAGAGCTGTTTTCTCTCCTCAATGTTGTATCCGAGAGAACGCAGAGCTGAATAATCGACCATTTTTCTCATATCTCCGAATGACGGATTGACCCCTGTCTTCTCGTATTTCTCAATAGTTTCATCTATCGTAAGATTGCACATATCTGAAAGATAAAGATACAGCCTTTCATCATTCTTTCCACCCGACTCTGTATTCCTTATCTCTTCGGGCATAGGAATGATTTTATTAAAACTAAACGGATATATCTCTTCCGTATTTTCGTCTATATCTTCGACTGACTCAAGCAGAGCATTGATGTCTTCCTGTTTTCCCTCAAGTTTAAGAACATTCTGTATGTGGTTTGGCATAACATTTTCTCCTTTCATATAAATACTGCCTTATATTATCAATTCTTTTCTATTCTTTCTTTAGCTATATTGAAATAATGCTTGTCAAGTTCAATTCCTATAAAGTTACGGTTAAGATTTTTACAAGCAACCCCTGTACTACCACTACCCATACAATTATCAATAACAGTTTCGCCCTCATTAGAATATGTCTTTATCAAATACTCCAATAATTCAACCGGCTTTTCTGTTGGGTGAATAGCCTTACTCGGATGTGGTTTCCGGTAAGAAACAATGCTTGTAGGATATTTCTTTGTGCAACTTGTATCAGCTTCAATTGCGTTGAATTTACCATAGTTGTTATTAACAACATCTTTGGTCTTATATTTAGTTCCTTTTGAATGAGAGGGTTGTCCCTCGTGAAATTGAGGGTTGTATGTAATTTTGCCGTTACCAAATACGGCTATCTGTTCGTGCTGTCTTAACGGCATTCGTTTTGCATTTAAAAACCCAGTAACAAGGCTTTTATTCCAAACAATATCATATTTGAATTGTTTCCGATTGCTATTGACGATATCTATGAAGAACAATCCTTGCCCAAATAACAAAATAGCACCATTCTTTTTTATTATCCTATTATAATGTTTCCATAATTGGTCAAATGGCAAACATATGTCTTTCTTGTTCTGCGTAACTCCATAAGGTAAATCACATAGTATCATATCTATACTTTTATCTGGTATCTGTTTCATTAACTCAAGACAATCTCCACACAAAAGTTTTATATCACTCGTAGAAATTTCTCCCTTCATATAAAAAAGAGCAAGGCATATAAACACCTTGCTCGATAGTTCTGTGCTTTCAATCAAATGGTGTTACCGAATATTCAGCGGATTTTCCATTGCTGTATTCATTATAACACCTATAAGGTTTTGTGTCAAGGGATAATGTAGAAAATATCCGTTATATAACAAAAATACTCATCTTCAGATATTGTCTTCTGCAATTATCCCTTTCTTCAGCTGTTTGACCGGTATTCTCTTGAGAGGGTCATAGATATATTTCTTGCAGGTCTTGTTGTCGAGTTCAACAACACCAACCTTTTCGCAAAGTATCTTGTCACCGGACTTTGCAAGATTACCGAAAAAGCAGTAAATACACTTTGGTTCTATGTGATTGCCAAAGAGTTCTTTCTTTGCCAACAGAAATCACCTTCTTTATTCTTTCTGAATATTCTTCCTTTTCGGTTCTTTCTCATTTTCAATTTCTCTATCAGCTTTTTCTATGATTTTTGCGGGAAGCTTGACCTTGAGCTGTCCTGCACATACGGTGTAATACGGATTTACATTCCCAAGCATAACTCCGCAGGATACCTCGCTCTTTGTTGTTTCACCAACTATCACTTCACAGTTCTTATGGTCAAGTACAGGCTTGTCGTAATACTTTACTCCCTCACCGAGAAGATAGACATTCACAACAGTCTTGAACATTTCTCCGTCCTGCTGTATATCGCCTTTGCTCTGATAAGTGTAATCATAAGGATAGTTCTCCACTTCATCATCAGACCTGTTTCCGTAGTCCTTGCGTTCCCTATCGCTGCGCACGAGCAGGGTAGACACCCTGACCTCATCTGTGTCAAGGCGGAGACGAGAGCAGAGGCTATTGAGCGATTTCACACATCTGTCTATGTTTTCAGGCTCACGGATATGAATGAACATTACAGGCGTATCTTTACAATTTCTCAAAAAGTATTCAGCCTCTTTGAGTACATAGCTGTTAGTATAGCTTTCTCCTGTCTGTTCTATATAGTATTTGTCGATAAGACCTTTCATATCCGAAAGGAGTTTGCGGTAAGCAAGGTCTTTTTTACCTGTCGGGTTGATGTCTTCACATATATCCTTGATAGGGTCGATAGACGAAACATTAAATACCTTTACAGCGTTTTCTCCCTCTGTGAGAGAGGATATGAGAGTATCCTTGCCTGCTCCGCCCTTGCCGTTGATTATACAGATATTTCTTACAGCAGGCTTTGCAGGGGGAGTACGAGGGTCTTTCTCCCATATCTCTTTCTGATATGCCTTCAGTTCTTCTTCAAGGTATCTTTCAAGGATACTTTCAAATCTGCCTTTCTCCTCGTCTGTAAACGGGATTTCCTTTATACGTTCTTCTCCGCTTTCCTTGTCTGTTATACGCAGCTTTCCTATAAGCTGGTCATCGTCACCCCACTGTGTACTGAAATTATACCAGTTTCTTTCAGTATCAGTTTTAATGCCCTTTGAGGCGAGAAATTCAATGCACTTATCGTTAAAGAAAAACTCCGCTTCATTGAGCATATTAAGAGCCTCTCTGTTATCATAGGGCAGGGTATTCCCGAATACCTCGCCGTAGCTGTCACATTCGCTTGACCAGCCATTACCGCCCTCAATATAATACTCCTTAACGAAAAGACCGTCATTTATCCTATCATCATCAAGAATGTTCTGAAAAGTCTCTACATCAATGCGTCTGTACATCTCGTTCTCAAGCATTATTTCTTCGTCCAAATCCAAAGGAACACTCCAAGTGAGTTCTGTACCGTTTCCGTCACTGATACCGAAAACGAAATCCACTTTCATCTCATTATCCTTATCGGGCGTATATATCGCACTGCAGAAAGGCTCTGTCATTTCATTTTCTACAAGTGCCTGCAGATTGAAATTTCCTTTTTCAATATCATCGTATGACAAATCAAGAAACCCCTCAAAAGCTGGATATGTTTCATCACCTTCATAGCTATTTACCTTGTGGAAATTCTCAAGTGTCTGCTCTATCAGTTCTTTCTGTGTGAATTTACTGATAAATCTTGAAAGGTCTCCGTCTTCGAGGGTTACTCCTATGAGTATCTGCGGAGAAAGGTCTTTGAAAGAGTTGATATTTACCTTGCTTTCATTATCAAGACTTTTCCTGTGCGGTACAAAGAGGCTTCCGTCAGGCAGAGGTATTTCGTCTGTGTCAAGAAATATTTCTGCTTTATCTGTATCCCTTGCTATTTCTTCATATCGCTGTATGATTGCAGATGCTGCAAAAGGATACCTGACGAATGGGAGATTTACATAAGTATCTTTTGAAAATTTCATTTTTTCACACCCTTTTATTCTTTTTCAATGTTGTGATTTGTTTTCTGCTTTTTATCAAAACCCTTGAAGAAATCATCATCGAGAGTTTTAAAGCCAAAAGTGTCTACGTAGCTCGCCAGCATTTTCCCGTCTGTTTTAAGGATAATAACATCCGACACAGACAGGGAAGTACCGTAATAGCCTTTCTCGTGATTGGGTCTGTCTGGTCTGTTGAAACGAGAATATATCTCGTCACAGCGCTGTGTGTAGGTCTTATCTGTTTCGCATTTCTCTACCCAGAGAATATCGTAGTTGTTTATGTTTATGTCAAGACCTTCCTTATGGGCGGTATTGTAACCTACGAACTTGTTCTCTGCGTTATTACCAGCCTGTAATATCGCATATCCGTTTTTTGTGCTGTTCAGAGCGTTCCACAGCTTATCCTGTATATCATCTATCAGCATAAGCCGTGTATCGCAGAGCTGCGAAAAGTTAACGGGCTTACCCGCATAAATGCACGGTTCAACACGTTCCTTTCTGTACACAGTCCATTCTGTCTTTGTAATGTCCGTCAGTTCATCTGCAAAGGAAAACTCTGCACGGAACTTTTCTTCAGCTTTCTTCATAGCTTCAAGTTCTGTTTCAGCCTCTATATCATAATGCAGAACTCCGCTCAGTTTTTCGTCTTTGAAAACAGGACATCTTGAATTGTTGTACCTTGCAGATATTCTGCTGGTAAACGTATATTCGGGCATTTTCATCTTCCTTTCATTTATCTTTCATTTTCAATTCCCTTTACAGAGATTTTCACACGGCAATCCGAAGGCAGCTGATACTTGCCTTCGTCTATACTGCAGTGCCGTGATATTTCAAGCCTTTTCAGGCTTGTACAGCCTTTAAAGGAAAGAGCGTCTACATTTCTTACATCTTCCGAGAGGTACACACTTTCGAGTTTTTTACAATCCTCAAAGGCGTATGCGTCTATCCTGCAATAGCCTTTCGGAACAACGATACTTTCTATTTCGTTGTGTCTTGAGAACGCCTTTTCCGATATACCTATCACATCTTTATAAAAGGGGATATGAGGTCTTTCGGGGAGTTCTACTTCCGAGTCATTTGTTCCGTTGTACTTAACAAGCGATTTACATTCCTGTTGAGAGGAAACATCATAAATGAAATTTCCATACTTGTGCAGATTGAAATTCTCCAGCCGCTTGTTTTCCTCTCTGGAGAACCCCTGCCACATCCCATTAGGAACATTTCTTGCTACTTCGTCCATATTACTTTACCTTTCCATTACTTTCGGCTTTTCCTTAGCCATATAGTCCTTTATTACTTCTGAAAGGTTCATAATTTTCCGACTGATACCCTCGTCAACGATAATTCTGCACTCTCCGTCATAAGCGTCCTCAAGTGCAGTTATCATCTCGTCTTTTTCAATCTCTTCAAGTCTACCGATATATCTGTCGTTATCACATTTTATATTCTGTAAATCCTGCGGTGCAAACAACTCTGCGTGATAATATACCTCGTCACCAATCTCTTGGGCTGTTATGGCAACACTCAAAGAGTATTTACCGTATTCGGTGAGGGTTACATTATCATCATAGCAGTCAGAGTTATTGAGTACATTCAGAGCATTTTCAATGATTTTTCTATCCATTTTCACATCACCTTTCCATTATCAAAGGCTTTCTCTTATTCAGATTTATGCCTTTTTCCTGTCTGAAAGTATGGGTAAGTGCCTGCCTTTCTTCGAGAGTAAGGTCTACCACATAAGCATTCAGCTTTTCAGACTGCAAAACATTGAGCCTTACCATAACACACTCAAAGTTCTTATCAAACACCGCATAACAGGATATATCGTTAACATCAACGATAGGAAGGTTTACCGAATATGTAAAGCCGACCAGATGTTGTTTCAGTTTATTGGAACAATCAAACTGATACATTTTAAGGTCTGTACCCTGTTTGTAGTTTCTTATATAGCTGAAATTGCTTGCCTGCCTCAATTCGTTTTCCAGCATAACATCAGTCCCTTCAATCTTTGTCTATGTCAACAGAGGTCTTACCTTTCGGTTCAACTACTCTGTATTTTCTTTCGGCAGAACCGGTATCTCTTTCAATAAGTTTCCCGTCTTTCCACTTTACTCCTTTGACTTTATCTATCGGGAAATCGTCATCATATTGAGAAAGAAATGCAGCGTCCTCTGCTTTAAGATGACTTGCAAGCCAGTCAACATCCTGATACTCACACAAGACAAAATCATCAATTTTCTTTTCGTTGAATTTATCCTTTGCTTTCTCGATTTCGTTTTCTGCCTTTTTTCTTATTTCATCAGGGACATTATCCCTTACCCATTCTTCTTTGTATTGTGCGTATAAGCTATAATGATAACTCATTACGTTCGCCCAAATATCTTCATAGTACGCACGATAACCGAGTTCGGCTTCGATTTCGTGATTTTCTTCTTCTGCTTTATCCCTGACCCATTGTTCTGTACAATTGTCTTCCATCAGGAATTTATTGTATCTCATTCTCTCTTTGAGTTCATAGTCGGATTTATCATTTACATTGTAATCAACATAATCTTCGGGGAATGGCATAAAATCAGTCCTTTCTCATTTCATTCTGTTTCTTATGTGCTTTATCCTGCAGGGAGTTGAATTTTTCAACTGTCTTTGCATAAAGGTCTGTGCAGGTGATAGGCTTATCGGAGAATTCCTTTGCCATTACCCTGCAAGTACCGTTGGAAATACCTATGAGAGCCTGTGCGAGTTCGTCTGCACCGTTTATGTCGGTAATGTATCCTGTTCCTACCTCACCGTCACATATCGACTGAACTTTTATTTCATATACATCATCGAATTCCTCATCGAGAGAGAGCGTGAGAGCGTATGTCGGATTGCCCTTCTCACCGCCAAAATATCTTACGAACCTTTCCTCATTCGTCTGTTTGTCAAGTACATTCTGTGCAATATCGCACAAACATTTTATCTTTTCACCCAGACTGTATGAGTTCTCAAGAATATCTTCTCCGAATTCCTCTATAACAGCCGATTTAGCACTTTCTTTGATTTCAGAGTAGTCCTCAAAGTACCTTGCGAGGAATACATCAAAATCATTGATAAAACTCAAGTATTTTCCTTCCTTATTAGGAGCAACAGCCTCAAAATAACCGTTACCGAGTACCGAGCCGTTTCTGTTCATATTTTCTTCGCAGTATAGTGCTATACGTATATTCTTCAGGTCATAGTATGCCGACCGACCGTCTTTTTCAAGAGCCGTGATTATTCTTTCCCTAAGTTTTTTCGGAAGAACCAATTCTGATTTTGTAACGAACATTCCGCTGTCTATCGAAACATCAAGTTCGGGTCTGTTCTGTTCTTCCGAGACCTTTATTCCGTATCTATTCATTGTTTTTACTCCTTTTCATATCCGTTTATTTCTTTCATTTTGGCTGACTGCATTACAAGATTTCTCGCAGTAGGGTCTTTCTGCCACTTGCATTTCTCTGCAAGCTGCTCGTTAAGAAAGTCCTTGAACCATTTCTGATTGTCCGGTATAAATTCAACATCTATCTGTCCGTAATATTCTTCAATCACTATCATCAGACAGTCCTTGACAGTTTCATCTGATTTTTCCTTTGCAGTTTCAAGAGACAGTTCATCGGTATAGTAATCTGTGTAATAACGCAGTTTAACTGTCAGCATAGCACCGCAGTCGATAGCGTCTGCTATCGTATCGGTGTCATATTCTTTGAGCAAAGCGTTTATCTCACTTTGCCAAAGAATTTCTTCCGCCAAGAACGAGGTAATGTCGATTGATGTGTCCATCTGCACTTCAAGGCAAGGTCTTTTGTTGCGCTGCGTGACCTCTATGAATTCCTCGTTTACCTCAAATACAGCCTGTTCATCACGAACAAGCTGTAAGATAGATTTTTCAATCGGCATATGTTTGTTCTTTTGCAGAGTGTCTTTTGCCTGTTTTATCATTTCACTCAAATCGTCATTATTCGGTATGAATTTCTCCACAACGAAATCATCGTGAGGAGTAATAAATACTCTCGCAGCAAGAGTTTCATCAGTATCATCTTTAACTATATCAAGAAAAAGATTATCGTCATTGTCCTTGCCACATTTTTCAATGTTATATCCCATACCAATCACTCTCTTTCCATATTGGTTTTTGTCTTTTTATTGGTAAGTTCTTTACAACCAAGTACATACCCCAGAACGCTTTTCAGTCTGTCCATACCCACATAACTATCGTCAAGTTCAAGTTCGAGAATACACGCTCTGTTATGAGGATACTTGAAATATGTTCCGTAATATCCGTCTGCACCCGTACAGATATTGTCCGAGCGTTCATCAACGGTTATATCAAAACTCGCTGTATCACAGCCAAGCTGTGTTACGCCTCTTTTTCTAATGTCTGACATATATTCACCTTTCTTGTGTGCGTCTATATAAAGCTTACAATAAGGCGAAATATTGTAAATGATAGCAAGGTCTGATACATATGAATGTACTTTATCATCATAATTTGCTATGTAGGTCGTTTTTACTTTTTGAAGAACCACTCCGGTTTTTCTGCTCTTGAAAGAGGGGAGTGTTTCATCTATGGTAAGATGAAGACCCGTATTTTCTTCAAAATAGCTGGGGTCTCCGACTATCAGCCTTTTAAACGGCTTTATCTCGTATTCCTTTTCGTCAAGTATCTCTCTTGAAATCATCTTGTCAATCATAGTTGTATCCCCTTACATAAAGTCATAAGGCTCGCTTTTAAGCATTTCCCGTTTAAGTTCCATATCAGAAAGGTCATATATCTTGTCAAAGAATTCAGAGGGTATCTCTTTGTGCAGGCTGTTAAGAGAAATAGTGTCCTTATCACACTTGTTTTCAATAGCATATATCTCTGCTATCTCATCAGCGTATATCTCTTCAAAACGGTACTGCACGATATTTTTAGCTATACCCATTACTATATCGTAATATTCTTCGGGGTTATACCGATAGTCCTTGCACCAATTCCAGTTTTCCTCGATTTCCGCATTGATACTATCCTTGTGTTTCTCTGCCTGTCCTCTGATTTCGCTTATGACCTTTGAGTATGTCTTATTAAGCATTTCGCTGCTGTATTGAGGCTTACGGTAATTCTCAAGTTCTGATATTTCAGCACTTACAAGTTCTGCAATAGTACCACCAAGAATCTGAAAGTCAGAAGAGATGTATTCTTCGATAAACTGTGAATAGGGTTCAAGGTAAAGCCCCATTTTCTCACAGTCCCTTACGGCACTTATTACATCATCATAGAGGCAAAAGCCGTCACCGGAACTGTAACGCTCCGAAAACTCGTTATCTCTGCCACGAGCATAAAGGGCATAGCGATAATACTCATCATTTTCGGTAGGTATTATCTGTACTGATTTTTCGTAAAAATCGTTATTGAAAAGTCCAGCCTCTTTGAGTTTCTCCACAGCCTTTTCAACCGAGAAAGGAGAGTGGCTGAAATACTCCTGCGGACGCTGCTCCATAATGTAGCTTGCAGCATTGAAAGGGTCACTCTCAAGGTATTCAACAGGTGTTTTCTCGTTGGTTTTTGCATATTCTGCAAAGAGTGTATTATCCAGTATTTCCTCACGGCTTATAGAGCCTGTATCAATGCATATCCCTGCATTTTCGTCAATACGGCAGGACGCATATGAGAATGTGCCGTCCTCGTTATCTCTGATGTACATACCGCCGCAAGACAGAAATTCATATAAGGCGGGTTCATCGCCCTCGTTTACGATTTTGCTTATTTCCTTATTCAATTTCTGTTCCAAAGCAGTGTCACAGCATTCGTAGCTGTCGAAATTATATGAGTATCTTTCCCAATAGGTCATAATATCAGTCCCTCTTTATCAGTCATCAGTTATTTCTTTGGTGTTCCTTGCGGTTTCAGCTCTGCTGTCACCCTTAGTGGGAGTATCAAGATTATCAAGGTACTTGTCTCCCTTGATATTGTTCTGATACAGAATTTCTATATACTTGTCCGCATAGTTATCAAGTATGGTATTACCCGTATTCTTAATAATTTCATTTACAGCGTCCTTGTAATTGCTCATTGTGACATTAGGCTTGCCCGTAAAGTCGATTATCTCCTGCAAAGGAGCAAAACTCATATATGTTCTGATAATATCCTCTCTGTCATAGAAATTATCTTCAGCAAACTGTTTGAGAGTATTGTTATATTCATTCTTTTCTTCAGCCGCAGATTTTCTTTCTTCAGCAAAAAGTTCTTCAAGTCTGTCTTTTGAAATGCAGTTCTCAACTACATCGTAGATAGCCGTTGCCTCACTTTCATCGAGGAGCATATCTCTGGTGTATTCAGCACCATCGTTATCTTTCAGAACAGCCGAAAGAACAGCAGAGTGGTCTTCGTAAACTCTGACATAGACATCCATAGTGCTGTCTTCATAACCTTCATTTGCCTTGAGTTCTTCAAAGGTCTCACAGCGTTCGTCCATTACTCTCCACATTTCGCCACGCTCGTAAACATCATCGTAGAAATCTCTGTTAGTTTCGTCTCCAGTCCATACTTCAACGAGATATTCAACATAAGACTTACCATTCTTTGTTCCTGCTTCAAGTGAACTTTCATCAAGCGTAAAAGAACGAGAGGGGAGAGTATCAGCAAGGCTGACAGTATGAGCACTCATACGATAAATTCCATCAAGAGATGTGTCTTCGGTCATCTCTTTAAGAACATTTTCTCTCCATTTAATGTCCTCTACCAAGTCATCTGCATCAGGCGTACCGTCCAAGTCCGCATTTAAGTACATCTTAACCTCTTCTTTTACATTATATCCTTCGTAAAGGTCTTCGATTTCTTTCATAAAATCCTTGACTGTTGCATCTTCTGCAATGGTTATGATTTCACCCCAGTCCCCACCGGTGGGAGTATACTGCTGTATCTCAACACAGGAATTATCATCATCCGATATTTCTACATTAAATCCGTGATTTTCAAGAAAAGCCTCTATTTCGGGCAGAAGAATAGTTTTCTCAAGTGGAATGCAAGGTGCGTTGTAAGGTTCTACACCGATTTCCTCAATCAATTCTCCCAAAGCGGTCTTTTTGAGGACTTCAAGCCTTTCAAGCTGTTCAGGCGTAGCAATATCTCTGATAGTCATATCAGACTTATCATCCAGATTATCGGAAGGCTCAAAGAAAGAACCTTCTTTGTTGTATTCTTCCCTTATCACTTTCGAGAGAGGAATTTTCTTGTGGTTCTCAACAAGATACCACTTTTCTTGTTCTTCATCGAAAAGATAGTTATACGCCTGCTGTTCGATGTCTTTATCGTGAGATATTTCTATTTTCTCCCCTTTGTCACGGGCATAAAACTCACACTGAAAGTTTTTAGCCTTCACATCTCTGCTTTTGTCCCAATCTTTTGGGAGTTTTTCTCCGATATTCATACCGAGAGAGGAGATACCGCCGTGACTGATAAGTTCATTTACCTTTTCGGGTGTATTATAAAAGGCATAAAGCAGCTGTCCGTTATAGCTGGGATAGCCGTCCCAATGACAGTATACACCGTCAATAGAACCGTCTTTGTGCTGAATGTTTATAGTAGAATTGGTTGACATAGTACATTCTCCTTTCATTAGTCAAGGTCTATTTCGTCATCTTCATAGTCCCTGTCTTCTTCCTCGTCCTCTTCGTATTCCTCATCTTCTTCGTAGTCTTCGTCTTCCTCAAAATATAACTCAAGACGACCACTGTATTCCCATTTGGGATATTCTTTCGTTTCTTCTGCACTTATCTTTTCGTCCCAGATTTTCTTTTTATCTCTGGTATCCTCAAGATATTCTGCGAGCATTTTGATGTCCTTTTCATCAAACCTATCTTTATATTCAAGTTCTTTGAAAGGGGAAATAGCGTCAGGTTCATACATATACAGTGTTGCATCCCCATATCTGTCTACCAAAAGCTTCGCCGCAAGCATATCGGTAAGTTCATCGGGGTATTGAAGGGCAAACTCACAAACTCTGTCATTACAGTGCCAGTCAAACTCCGTACCGTCATTACCGTTCATATAGTACATATCGGTATTCGTCAGACCTTTTTCTGCCATACCACATTCCTTTGCGGCTTCGTTCAAAAGTTCCTGTATTTCTTCAAGAACATAATTTACTACCTTGCTATCAGTCATTGCTTTCACCTATCTTTCAACATCTTTTGCTTTATTTTCCGCCTTGTTCTGAGACGGCTTTCCGATATTATCAATACGCAGAATGTCAGACAACGCTCTGTCACATTCCATATCATCCAAAGCTATTTTCTCTATCTTCGTATAACAGAATTGTATCATAGGATTTTTTTCGCAGTATTCCCTTGCTTTTTCTTCCGTAGAGAACACACCAACAGGTATAGTGGTGTTGCCCCTGTTGAAATATACCAGATAACAGAACTTTTCGGGGTAGTGCATATATCCCATAGTATCACCTTAATCGTCTGTAATTTCTTTCGGTCTGTTTGGAAGGCTCTTTTCCTCAAGTTCAGGATACAAAGCCGTAAGAGCATTGCAAAGCCTTGTCTGATTATCTATATCTTCCTTGACAGAAGGAAAATCGCAACGGATAAACTCATAAAGAGGTTTTGTTTCCTTTGCACTGCACAAGGCTTTTTCAATATTCTCGGTGGTCTTTTCTCTATCGCAGTTTTGGTCTATCCACCTTATTCTGTCATCTGCCTTGAAATCATATTCTCCACGCTCAAATATGTACTGTTCGATTTCATCAGCAAGAAGTGCTTTATCCATACTCTTATCAGTCCCTTTCCTGTGGTTTGAATTTCAGTTTGAATTCAAGCTTTCTAAACTGTTTTGGTATTTCTTGCGGATATATGATTTTATCATTATCGTCCATAACAAAAACGAATGTTTCAGCGTCTTTTCTGTCACGGAACAGTTCCGTACTTGTCTTTTTCAGTTCGTCCGCTTTCGCCTTTGCATCGTCAAAGGTCTGATACTCATTGTAGTTCGTTCTGTTTGGTGGTGCGTACCAGTCGTTTCCTTTTTTTATTGCCTTTTCATTAGTACCTGTTTCGTCATAGTGAATTAACTCGGCTACTCTATAACCCATAAACAGTCACTCCCTTTCAAACGGTATATGTTTATTCTTTTCTCTGTCTTGTGCTTTCTCTCCCTCTTTGACCATATCGTCTATGAATTTTCCAAGAGGGATATATATTGTCTGATACGAGTTTATCTTATCACCTAACAGCTGATTACCCATTTCTTCGGACATATCTTTTATTGCTTGTATCTTATCGTGTGAGAGCGTATTACTGTGCCAGTTAAGAGTCCATATAGCACTGTAAAAAATGCTTTCAAGCTTATTCTGTTCTTCGGGAGAGGCTGTTCTTTCAACAACAGCGTTAAGGTTTTTCTCATCACGAACCTGTACGATTTGGCTCATTTCCTTTGCAAAATCGTGCATCTCATCCTGTGAGAGAATAGTATACGGTACTTTTTCAGATATGCTCATTTAATTATTCACTCCTTTCAGATACAATAAAAAAACAGAGGGGAGTACATAACACCCTCTGCATTGACAACCTGATAAAATGGTGTTACCGCACATATAACGGACTTTCCATATCTATGTATCCATTATACCACAGCAAACCATTACAGTCAATAGATAATGTAGAAAATATCCGTTATACAGATATTTTTTAGCCTTTTACTATGACAGATTTTCAAATCTTATATTCAAAAGCATCAGTTCACTGATTTCTCTTGAAGACAGATTATCCATATTATCTTCAAGCCAAATATCATCAGACCATATGTCTTCATAGCCGCAGCATTGCCACAGGCTTGTATCAAACATAGCTATTCTCCTTGACTTTTCTGTTTTCTTTGCGTATTGCTTTAAGAATGTCATCGGGTATCTTACCCTTATCTATCGTCTGTTCACAAAGAACGGCAAATTCACGTTCGTTATCGGCAAATTTGTTCTTGAATACATCTTTGATGTAATCATAATCTGCCTCGTTCAGCATACTGCTGACAGCATTGTTCGGGAATGAAATCTCATCAGTGTCGATATTATAGGAAAGCGTTACGCCTTTTGCAGATATGCCTGTGCAGGTCTTGAAATTCGGTACTGCACAGTCTATGTAATGTGTATCCTTATCGACCTGTGTATAGGCTATCTTCTCAAGATGAAGATTTCTTGCTTTCTTTATATCGAAAGAGAAGTCTCTGTCTCTGTCATTATCGACTTCAACAAGATATTTCATATTGCACTGGTCTTCACGATAAACGATACATTCATCATTTCTCAATGAAGAACCTGCTTTAGCCCATACGCTGTGACAGCCATATTTCAAGTCCTTATATCTGAAATCATCGTCAAGCCAGCCGTCCTTTATCACATAAGGCTTACCCATAGCCACTTCAAACAGAGCCATATAGCCTGTGTTTTGTGTGCCGTGAGCCCAATATGAGCCGTATATATCTGCATAGCCCATTGATTTCTTTGCAAGGGGAGCGAAATACAAGCCTTGTCCGAACATCTTTCCTGTGATAACAGCATTAGGATTTAAGGACATACCGTTTTTGAATATGCTCCACCAGTTCTCTGTACGAGAACCGTGCCAGAGCAGATGACAGCCTCTATCTTCAATGCCCAGTTCCTTTTTGCATTTTTCATAGGCTTTGGCTGTGCGGTCATTCCTAACCTCAAGCACCTTGCTTACTCTGTAAGCATCCTCGCCCATTTTATCAAGTGCAAGGAACTTGTCCTTAAAATCAGCCGTATGAGCAGAAAGTCCATACTCTTCGAGAATGGTCTTTTTGCTGTTGTCTTTTGTCTTTTCAGTTTCAGAAGAGGGGAGTGTCTGTTCATTATCGGCTTTAACAACATCTTTAAGTGCATCAAGCAGGTCTTTTTCCTGTTCAAGCACTTTCAGTACATAGTTATTACTTCCAGAGTTATCGAATTCCACACGCTCGATATATTCCTTTATATCAGCAACTTTTCTCGGCAAAGTAAGGAGCAGTTCCTTGTAATACTTATAAAACTCCTCTTCAAAATTGCTCGTTCTGTTCTGAATGGTCTTGTTCATCTCATCCAGAAGATGTTCAGACCGTTCTATACCTTTCTCGTTTATCTGGGTATCAAGCTGTTTCCCGTTTCTGTAATAATTGTAGTTCTGGGAAACATACTCTCTTTGTCTGCTTATAAGAAACTCTATCAGTTCCTTTGTCTTTTCTTCTTTGATAGGGGAGTAATCATCAAGTTCCTTTGGTCTTACTTCCTTTACTGGTTCATCAGTTCTGCCGTATTTGTAGTCTATCTCATCGGTCTTGTCGATATACCCTTTCATTATCTTCTCGTAATACTTTATCCAGAACATTGCAGCAGGGTAGAAATGTGAGCCTTCCTTGTCAAAGTTATACTTGCTCCTGTCAAGCAGGTCTGTACCGCCTATGCGTCCGTAGCTGACACCGAACTGGTCATTGTCCTGTTCTCTGAACATTGTATATGACTTATAGTCATTGGTATCTTCGTCAAGGCAGACAAGATAACGCATTTCTTCCTTACCGTTATCATAACCATACCAGCCGTTATTGCCGTATGCGTTTCTTACAAAGAAACTCTTCTTGCCGTCTTCTTCGGTCGGTACAAGAAGATACGCCTCAACCTCACCATTCTCGTTTACGGCTCTTACATACAGACCATCATTATAGGGAGAGGGGTCGAGCTTGATTATCTCCTGTGCGACAGCCTTGTACGCTTCATCGTGGTCAGATTCTATATCAAACTCATCAATGCAGGTCTTTTCCCACGGAGTACCTCTTTGTGTATGGCTTACAGTGATATGTATGGTTTCCATTTATCTTTCGTACTCCTTTTTCTTATCATCAAGACCGTAATCACCTGCAAGCAGCTTGGATACATCGTTTGCGCCTTTCTTAAAATTAGGATATTCGTCCTTTATCCAGTCCGCTATCTCTGTGCGATTTTTGAAAGATGTATGTCTGAAATCTCTGCCGTTTTGCACATTATCGGCAAAAGGCTTTATTTCATTGTATATCGCACCGACTGTCCAGCCTTCCCATATATGCTTTTCGAGATTTACCTTAGCCATATATATCACTCTCTTTTCATCTGTTATCTATTTCGGTCACACACCCTTTGTTTTCAATACGCTCATTGTTGATTTCGTCCATCATTCGAGTAATATATCCGGTTTTCGTAAGAGCGTCTACCATATACTCATTATCTTCTGGAGAAAGAACATACTCGTTTTCTTCGATACTGTTTTCGTCCTTATCCTGAAACAGTACATTCAGTCTGACCTCAAATGCCTGTTTTTCAGTTTCACGCCTTGATACAATAACATATTTCTCCATATATACTGTACGGTCATCAGCTTTAAGGGCAGATTTTAACTGTCTGTCAAAATCATCGCTTATATCGTTGCTGAGCCAGATGATAAAGTCCTCGTTTTCATCGAGCCACATATCAACTACATCGCCCGAATTTTCCCAGAAACCCATTTCTTTCAGTCCGTCAAGTAAAATTTCATTAGTCATATGTACCACTCATCACTTTCTTTTTGCAGTAGTAACGGGTTTACCGTTTCTTATGCCTGCTACCTGATTGAAGTCCTTATCGAAATACTTATCCTTTATAGCGTCTGCTTTGGAACGAGCAACAGCGGAGTCGTCCCAATAGAAACTCCTTGTTTCTTTCTGCTTTACCGTTTCATAATGAACCTGCTTGGTCTGTTCCTGCCGACTTGAACTATTGCTGTCACCGTCACAGGCACACAGCATACCTGCAAAGCAAATACACAGCAGGAGAGTAGCTATCTTCTTCATACTTAGTCCTTTCCGACAAAATCCTTTATCATATTCTTTACGGCATCTCTTACCGATACAGCGTTACTGATAGCCTTGTCCTTATCGTTGGAACTTGTTGTGTCTATCCAGCCGTTAGCAGCATAAGCAAGTTTCGCACACTCAACTGTGTCTGCTTTCTTTCCGTTGTTTTCCATATATTCCTGTACGTCCTGCATAGTTACCACAGGAAGATTTCTCTTTTCAAGGCTGTTGCATACAGCCATATCAATGACCTTATCGCTGATAAGCATTCTCGTGCTGTCATCAAGCTTTACCACAGAAGAGTGCATCTCACCCTCAAAATCCTGTATGTTCAGTACCATTTCTGCTTTAAGTCCATAGAGTTTAAGATGCGTTACCATATTCTCATCGGGATAAGTTCTGAAATGCAGATGAGCCTTCTGCGCCTCTTCTGTCTTATCAGCCATTTCACGCAGCTGTTCAGGTGTTTCATCATTTGCCCAGCATACCTCATATCTGTCATAATCAGCGTTTTCCTCAATGTTCATCAGCTTTATAAGTCTTGCATTTACGATACTTTCTTCAAAAGTCATATCATTACTCCCTTTCAATAGACTTTTCTTTCATCTTTTTAGGTTCTGTTTCAAAATCACCCGCCAGAAGTTCCGAGATATGACCGTTCAGATTTTCCATCAGGTCATATGTATCTATGCTTACTTCGTGTGCCTGATTTTCGTCCTTGCACCATTGCTCACACATCATAAAGTTAACCGCTGACGGAGAACTATGTGCAAGAGAATAATCAAAGTAAGTGGCTTTGCCGTTTACTTCCACAGTATCACATCTGAACTGAAAAGGAGAGTTAGCGTCAAGAGCAACATATCCCTCACGGAAAAGTCCCTTGTCACCGATAACGCCTTCTGGCATAGCTTTCTTGATTTCATTTATTGCAGAAATTATCTTACTTCTCTGTTCGATATGTTCGTCAGAAAGAATACCTTTCCAAGACCACGGCTCACTTCCGCTGATAGGGTAGCACTCTTTGTCTGTTGCACCCTCAACCGCCTTGACAAGAGCAAACATATCCTGCTCTGAGATTTCTCCCTGCGTATTGATGATATATTCGCCGTTCCTCGAAGCTGAAACATAGGCTATCACCTTTTCATCCCGTTCATTGTCAATATGAGCGTTTTCTATTCTGAACGCACTGCGGGTATCGCCTATCGAGGGCTGGAGAGTAAAGCACTTGAAATGCTCAGTCCTTGCATAATGTCCGTCGTCCATAAATTCGCTCAGACCCTCGCACAATTCTTTCCAGTCATAATTTTTCATAAAAATCAAATCCTTTCTTTATTGTTTAAAAGGGAACGAACAGTTCCTCTTATTACTACCTTTCAATATTTTCTTTCTTATATTCAGGATTGGGTATCCTTCTCTCGATTACTCTGTGAGGAACACCCACTTCATTCTCTTTATACGCTTTCTTATCATCTCTGAGTTCTTTCATCTGATTATCGTCTTTCGGGTCGTACTGACAAAGGTCTTCCCACTCACAGCCGTAATTGCCCTGCAGGACTTTCACAAGTTTAGTCTTAGGTGTTTTAGCCATATTATCAATCCCTTTCAATAGATTTGTTTTCTTTTCGATTAGAACGAACCTTTTCATCCTTTACAGGGTCTTCACAGAACTTATCTATTACCCATTCCTTGAAAAGTCTGTCATTATCCTCGTGATAATAGAAAGACGGGTCAAGTTCTCCCTTAAAGTATTTAACGAGTTCTTCGGGAAATCTACTCCATTCCTTTTGCGGAGTTGCAACAAGTTCTTTGAAAGTATCGTTAAGTCTTTCAAAATCCCTCTCACTCATTCTTTCCCAAAGTTCAAAGAAGAAATCAATCGTGATAGGATAGAGCGTATCATATTTCTTCATCAGTTCAAGCTGCTCTTCGGTAAACATAGGAGCAGGTTTTTGACCAGCAAGGGTATAAGTGATTTGTGACTGATACATATGCGGATTTTCACGGCTTATCATATAGTGCATCTGCGGTGTAAAATCTCTGCTCATAATTATTCCCTTTCAACATTCTCTTTCTGCTTATTACCTTCAAGTGAAATCCCGCTGTACTCACAAAGGTCTTGCACAAAGGAAAGAGCAATCTCGTGTTTGCTGTCCTCGATACTCCGTTCATAGTTCATAACACCGTCATAATCAAGTTTTGCACAGCCCCATATATCATAAAGGTTGTCATTCAGAAAAGCGTATATTTCTGAAGATTTATCCCAATTCTGAAGAATTATAGCCGTACATTCCCGACTATTTTCATTAAAGCATTTGATAAGGGCTGAAAGTTCTGAATGATTTTTGTCATCAAGATGTTCATTTCTTCTTCGGAGTGCAAGGTCACGTTCACGGCGTTCCTTGTCAGCACGTTCTTTTTCCTTGTTATAAGCGGATATAGGGTCAAGTCCCTGCGCCTGTGATAAGGCTACCTTTTCCCAGCGAAAACTCATAGTCTTTGCTCCTTTTATTCACGTTCGGTACTATGTTTCTTGTTTTCTTTTGTCTTAGGCTTGAAATGTTCTTCAAGTTTTTTGATATGTTCATCGGAGAGTTCACCTTTCCAAGACATCGGCTCAATACCGCTTATAGGAAATACCTCTGCACCTGTTGCATATCTAACAGCCATAGCAACATTGAAAAGAGTATTCTCACTTACTTCATTAACGCTGTTAAGGATATATCCGCTCTTCTTATCGCCTTTTGCAAAAACAGAGCCACCCTGAATGTCAATTCTGAAATGTGACATTCCGTCTCCTTCAGAAGCATTAAGAGCAATCACCGTACAGTCTCTGCCTTTTATCCACGGAGTATCCTTCCTGAAATCCTTACTTTCCTTTATCTGATGAGCACACTCGATAATAGTTTCGCCCATACTCTGCCAATTTTCTTCAATTTCCAGTGCTTTGACAATATCATCACGCTTGATGATATTTTTCTGTGTGAAATCTTCGGTATAAGGGTCTGCATAGGTATACAGACATACATCTTCAGTTGTGAGTTTTTCACCTTTCTTATTGCTTTCATTGTATGCCTTCATAAGTTCCTCGCCCTTGACCTCTACATACGAAAGGTCAACGATAGTCCCGTTGCTGCCTTCAGGAACGAGGTATAGTCCTACCGACGGGTTATCTTTGTCCCCGCCTATGTATGCACACAGGTTTCCTGCGGGAGAAGAGATTGTCAGAGTATCGTTCATTTCGTAAGTACGGTCATCGTCAAGCACATTACTGATACCCTTGATTATTTCTTCAGCGGATATTTTCTCACCGCCGTTGTTATATTCTCTTATTATTTCTTCGATTTTTTCAAGTTTGGTCATTACTTTATCCTTCTTTCCTGCCTCACGGTATTTTTCGCCTTAAAAGTGGGAGAGGGGAGTGGTTCAACGCTCCATCTCTCTAACTACCACTTTTCCTTTTGTCCTTTCGTTCTCATAATCGTCATCGTCATTCGGATTTTTCGGAGCGTGGATATGTTCCCGTGCCATCGGATTGTACTGTATCTTTGAGTCATCATATGCCTTTTTAAGCAGCTTCTGAAAGTTCTCTTTTTCAAGAGGGGTAAGTTCTTCCTTCGGGTCGAACAGGAAAATAACTTTTTTCAGATTTTCTGCCAGTCTTCTGTTGAATTCTTTTTCCTGTTTTCTGTCTGCATCTATCGGAAACAGCGCAGAGAACTGTCCCTCAACAGTTCTGTCCGGAAATTCAGTTCCCGTGTAGTAAAAGGTGGAACGGTAACAGTTCTGGAAAAATCCTTCGTCTTTTCTCTTTATGGTTATTCTCGTATCGTCTTTATAGCGATACATACTCGTACCAAGTTCATCTTCTTCATATTTGTCCAGTCTGATAAGCTGGACATCATCACGCAGTATTCGTTTGAACCCGTCATCAGCGTTTGTTTCAATGAGTTCTTTATTCTGGTCAATAATAGCAAAAGCATAATCTCTGCTGTTTTCCTGACTGTAGTTTTTTAGTGCAGTCAGAGCCTGTCCGAAATCGTCTGTTTCGGTCAAGGGTTCTATGCCCGTCACATACTCCACATTTCCGATATTGTATAGTCTGTCCTTATCTATTCTTATCTTACCTACCGTAAAGGTATTCTTCTGTATCTCCACATATTTCACTCCTTTTCAATCTTTTTGTTTTTCAGAGATTTTTTCATAGCTGCTTACCTCTCCGAAACAACAGGCTTATGATTTCCGTGTTCGTCAAGACCATTTGATTTCTTGCGTTCTACGGGTTCTTTCCCCTGATAGTGTTTGCCCCAAGACGCAAGTTCATTTTCTGCCTGCTGTGGATTTTTAAGCATCTTTCTTGTGTTCTCCACTATTTCATCAAGAGAATGAGCGAAATGATTGATACCACCCGTATGCTCGCCCTGCTGTTCACAGTAGCGGTAGAGCATACCCAAGTTCATCACGGACTGCTCGGTGTCGATATAAACGCATACATCATTCTCAAGGTTTGTTATAAAGCCATAGCAGCCTCTTTTATCACCGTTTACTGATATGTTCTTAAAACTCATTGAATACTTATCTTTATCCTCGTACTTATTGAAAGCATTTTTCAGTTTAGTTGCCAGAATAGCCATACCGATTTCACCTTACCTTTCAATTTCTATCTCTGTAGCGTGACTTAACGCAAGTTCTTTTGTAAGATACCCGTCCGGTATCTTTTCAAGACCCTCAAAGAAATGAAGGAGTTCGATTTCTTCCTGCTGCATATCTTCAATGCACTGTTTCATTGTGTAGGGTTTTCCCTTGACCGATATGTCTTCATCGTAATAGTTCACAGCTTCATCGTTAGGGGAGAACTCCAGCACCCTCGTTTCAAGAGTACGGGTAAGGTCACGGATAGTAGGCTTATCTATGACAAGTTTCTCTGTCCACTCCATATGATTTACATTGTAGTTAGTCAGTTCGGCAAAGTATTTGCCGTTTGCTGCATCGGTAATTTCAAGAGCAAATCCCTGCTTGTCAAGAAGGTCGGAGAGTTCACTCATAAATCCGTTTTCTTCGTTGTACTTAGCCATATCAATCACGCCCCACATTTTCTTTGAATTCTTTCGGGTGTTCAGCTTTGTAAAGGGGAGTGGCACGAGCCATTTCCTTTACAGTCATTTCAGACTCCCTTACAGCCTTATCCTTATCGCTGAAAAGTTCGGATATTTCTTTCATCAATCCCTTATCAGTACGTTCAAATTCTTCATCGAGATAGTCCTGCTTGCATTCAAGGTCAAGGTCAAGACCTAACTCCACCTCAACTTTGACAGTTACAGTAACCTCATTTTCACACGGAAGATAATTTCCATACGCAGTATCAAAGTAATAATCTTCTTCGTATCCCTCTTCCTCAAAACTTTCAGGTACAAGACTTGTAAGTATATCCTCTGTATCCATTGAGGTAAGATACTTACCCTCAAATGCGTCATAAAACGCTCCGATGAATTCAAACGAACCATCGGGCTTGACTATGCCAAGAGGGTAGAAACGCTCGTCAAGAGCCTGTTCTATCGTTTTCTCTTCCTCATAGCCTTCTTCTCTGTGGCTTTGATACTCGTCACGCTTATAGGACACTTCAACCTCATAGTCCATATCGGCAGGGTCGATATTATCAAGTGCCTGCATACATTTCTGGTGTGACAGATAATAGGCGTAAGCAACTACCGTGTTTTCAGAGCATATCTTGTCAAGGTCTGCTGGTACAAGGTCTTTTCTCATATCAATCACGCTCCATTTCACATTCTTTTGTCAGTTCTCTCGTATAAGAGCAAAGACAATCGGAGATAACGCTGTATTTGCTTATCTCACTATAAGGTATCGAAACACATTGTTCCTGTTCATCACTTTCGCACCAATCCTCGCAGATACTGAAATACAGCTTTTTAGCGTCTTTTTCATCTTTTTGGTACATAAAGCTGTAATCAAAATATCCTTTATCGGTGTATCTTCTAAACTCATAGTGAGGCATTTTTGAGTTTGCTTCGATAGCGTTATATCCTTCTCTGACAAGACTTACTCTGTCTATGCAGGGAAGATATGTACTGATAATATCTATCTGGTCATAAAGCCAGTCACGTTCTGTTCTGTGTTTGGGTTCAAGCCTTCTCGATATATCGTAGAGTTCCTTTTTGCCTTCTTTCTGAAAAGGAAATTTCTCTACCATAAGTCTTTCTCCGGTAGTTCTTTCCACCGCCTTGCACAAATCGTACATATCCTTTTCCTCACTCAAATCCATATAGGCGGTATAGTTATTTCCGTTCTTATCAGAGTAGAGCCGTGCAAAGTTCATACAGTTAATGCTTAGTCTTATCAGACCCGACCCGTTACCGTGTCTGTAAAATGTTCCACCGATTTCATCACCGTCTTCGGTGATTTCCATTTTCGTTTCACCGTTATAAAGAGGCTGTATGTTGGGTGCATCATCTATCACTCTCTGTACTACCGTACAGAGTTTCTCATATATCTCCTGTGTCATCAACATTCTCCTTTCATCTCTGTCACCATTTTATAATAAGAAAAAGACAGATGTCATAACACCTGTCTTAAAAGTCCTTCAATGTAATGGTGTTACGGTATTACCGATTTTCCATATCTCTATAAACAGTATATCATATCAGAATATCAGTGTCAAGGGATAATGTAGAAAATATCCGTATGCGAGTAACTTTTACTTTCCCAAGTTTCACTAAACTTATATTTAGTGCAACTTTTCCGATTGTGAAAAAAATCAGCTTAATCACTACTCTTTTGCTAAAATCGCAGAACATTTCGTGAATGCCAATCACGATTTTTTGTCAACTCTAAAATCGGAATAAAACTATTATTCTCAAGATTGAAATGAAACTATAAGTGTGTTTTATCCGCACACACCCTCAAAATAGTACCTATTTTGAAACTGTAATGCACTTTTTGGCTTAATAAAACTCAAAATAAGCCATTTTTGCGTTTTTACAAAAAGAAAAACGCTGTATATTTCAACAGCGTCTTAAATTTATCTGTCTATATCGGTCGTTTCTTTGCGAGGTCTGAAATACTCTTTCTCAAGGTCTTTTAAGGCGTTTACGATACGCTGGGTATCACTGTCAAGGGTATGCTCATATTCCCAGCCCTCGCCCTTCCACAAAAGATTTTCGAGTTTAGCCGTGCTTATATTTGAGTGTTTCTCCGAAAGAGAATTCACATTGTTTATGCTTTTAAAGGTCTTCCCTTTCCACTCGTCAAGGTTCTTCTCATAATCATCTATTAGAATGGATATTTCCGCATTGTTCTTGCAGAACTTGCTTTTATCTGCTCCGATAGGACACATAAAGATATTTTCTTTGGGGATAAAAGGCATATTCCGGTCAATCCATTCCCAGCGGTCAGCAAAGACCTCTCTGTCCGTTGCCGACAGGATACATACATCCAATCCCCTGTGCTGAAGTTCTTTTGCAAGGTCGATGATGTATTCGTGTGGCTCAAGGTCACGGTAGTAATGATACTTGGGGTCAAGTATCTGTTCGGGATATGACAGACCCTTGCCGTCTGTATGCCAGTATGCTGCTGTACCGTCTATATCTATATATACAGACTGATACGCAGCGGTCATATTGCCGTTTTCTTCGAGCATATGCCACTGGTCGATACTCATTTCTTCGTAACGGCGCAGTTCTTTATCGTGAGCGGTAGAATAATACACAAATCCATCAGCAGGTCTGCTTATGGTTATCTCTTTTATTACATCGCTTGAATGTCTCCACACGAATTTCGCTCTTCCAAGAGCTTCGTTATAATCAGCAATTTCTTCTGTGGAGTTACCGAATTCTTCGTCCTTATAGATGAATTTTACTGTATAGTCCATAGTCTATTACCTCATTCTGCCCTGCATTGTTTTGAGCATACTCTTTACAGCTTTCTCATAATCGCATTTCTTTGTCCATTCTTTAAGTTCTTTAATGGTATATCTTCCGTTCATATCCCCTTTATAGTAAGGGTTATTTACCTTCGTATTATCGTCCTTGAGCGTTTCAAGTTCTTTCTCTACCTGCACAAGAGGTATGTCATTGATACTGCCTACGAGACTGTCTTTCCACTTATCCTCTTTATACCTATGGTGAGAGTGAGAGAGTGAGAGAGTATATCCCAGTTCCTTTTCACCGTCAGCATTGGTCATTTCCTGTGCGAAGAAATCCACCATTTCATCGGGGTTATTGTTAAAGCCGTAAAGTTCAAAGCCCTGTTCATTCTTCAGCTTTTTCAATTCAGCCATAAGGTCAATATCGGCATAGTACATCTGGTAAAACTCTTCGAGGTTCATACCATTGCCCTTATTTACAATGAGGTCGCAGAACTCCCAGTTTTCGCCCTCATAGAGAGACTGGAGCATAGGGTGAGTGTCCTCTCTGCCGTACTGACACAGTCTTGCATCAAGAAATTCAGGATAAGAATATGACTTATCGTCATATATCTCGCCTATCGGCTTTTTGATAGTTTCCTCAAACACAGGAGCGAGTTTATCCATCATCTCCATTGTGCTGTGAAAATGCTCTGCTGGCGGTTCTACAACTATTCTCTTGTTTGCAAGTGCAGCTCCTTTTATAATAGGACAAGCTATCTGTGGCTCAATTTTCTTAAAGAAAAAGCCTTCATCGTCCTTATTCAGTTCAAAACCCACATTGATAAAGAATTTATGAAGATAGTCTTCGGTACAGTAGTCAAACGCAGGTGCTTTGGTAGTTTTGCGGAGATATGTTCTCAACTCCTCTAACGTCATTTGTGACGTTTTCTTTCTGAAAAAACCCATAGTATTATTCCTTTCGGTTATGGTATTACATAATAAGGGCTATCGGTTGTGCAATAGCCCTTATTGATATTAGTCCTTGTTGATGTTCTTTGTATCTCTGGTGTTTTCCATTCTCGGATTGATACCCAGTTCCTGTGCTCTTGCAATAACAGCATTGACCTGAGCAATAGTATCATCATTTTCCATAAATGCATCTACTGAAGGCTTTACGGACGCAGGATACGATTTACCTGTATTTGTATCAATGACCTTTGGCATAAGATGTTCAGTCAGGATAGAAGAGAGGTCTCTTATCTTTGTTTCTGCTGCTCTCACACCGGTCTTTACCTTCGCCATAGCGTCAGGTGCTTTACTTACAGCGTAATCATCAAGAACCTTGCCCATAGGCTTTACAAGGTTATCCTTTACATCTCTGAAAGCGTCCTTGACCTTGTTGAAAATCTTGTCCTTAACGCCGTTCCAAGTTTCTTTGGCGTGACGGACTTTCTCCTTGACAATCATAAAGGTAGGCTTGCTCCAGCCCTTGTCTACGATAGCCTGCTTTGCCTGCTGGATATCCATACGCATAGAGGTCAGTGCTTTGTCTTCCTCGCTGCCTTTTTCTATGACTTTTTTATTGAGCAGCTGATACTGCATCTTACCGATGTCCTTTTCCCACTTGTCAAGGTCACGGTAAGTTTCTTTTGCGGCGTTCTTGCCCTCTTTATACTCTGCGAGTTCAAGAAAGCCTTTCTGTACATTGCCTTTGAGAGAGATGATAGTATTTCTCGTCTTTTCCGAAAGGTTTTTTGCCTGTTCTCCGAGAGCAGAACCGAGAGTTACAACTCCGTTCTTAACTCCTTCAGCCATTCTGTTAAGTCTTGTATCGCCCGCATATGAAGCCATTTCTTTGACTTCCATTTTCTGTTCTTTCAGTTTCTGTGCAACAGCCTTTTCAACATCTTTCTTAAAGTTATTGACTATCTTATCAGCCTTTTTGGTGAGAGTGTCAGCACCTGCTGCCTGCTCATACAAAGTTTCTGAAAGAGCAAGTCCGATTTCGGGGAAATTCTCTTTGAGCAGGTCAAAGTTATCAAAGCCTTTAGGGAAATTCAGATTTCCCATTTCGTCGATAGTTACCTTTGCCTTGTCATTATCTCCGAGATAGGAGTGGAGTGTTTCATACTCCTTAACGAGATTTTCTCCCTGCTCTCTGTTGTAATCACCTGCAAGGAGCTGGTACGGATACAGGCGTATACCATTGCGGGATATAGTTCCTTCCTTGAACACAAATCCGTCAAAATCGGGTTTTTCAAGTTCTATTCCCTTTTCTCTTGCCGTGCCGACAAATCTGGTCATATCCTCAAAGTCTTGACCTCTTTTGGACAGACCCTCGATTTTATCTGCACCGTACTGCAGTTTCTTGAATTCCTCTTCAAGACCTTTATCCTCGATAGTCTTGCGGTATTCAGCAATTTTAGCCTCATTTGCTCTTGCCTGCTCCTCGAACTGTGTCATCAGTTCTTCATAACTTTCAATAGCCATAATTAGTTCCTCCCATTTTTATTGTTCTTAATCTCTTTCCATATCATAATTTGACTTTCTGATTGCAGCCCTGTCGGTCTGTGGCTCATAGCTTGGTGCTTGGTCAGCAATCTTGTCAATATCAGCATCTACGCCGTGACCTGCATCCACCTGTTTACGCTCCTTTGTGCCTACATCGGATACCGTTTCAAGTTTCACCTTGTCTGATACTACTGCAGGGTCTATCGTTGTTTCTTCAACAACTGCATTGTTCTTTTCCTTGTTTTCTTCGGAAAGGTCATAAGTTATGAGCTTGCCTTCCTTCAAAGTTTCATTGAACAAAGCTGCTTTGCCATAGTCCTTGTCTATGTCAACGCCGTATTCCTTTGCAAGTTCTTTGACCTTGATTATTTCTCTTTCAAGGTCTTCCTTGCTGTACTGTTTGTTCTCAAACAGGATACAGTTATCAGACTCTGCACTTATTACAGCATTATCATCTCTCACATACTTACACAGAGTATCTCTTGAATTGAAGTTATTTTCCTCAATGTAGTTTTTTTCTGCTGTATTATAGACGAGTGAACCGTCCTGCAGTTCTTCAGCTATCTGAAAACTGTTTTCCCTTACGAATTCATTGAGAAATCTGTTGTTTCCGCCACAGGAAAGTACCTTGTAGCTTTCAAGCAGCTTATCTTCTGGCAGGACTCCTTTGAATTCAGGGTCGTCTATAACGGATTTACCGATTACATATCCGGTAGTTTCCTCAAGAAAAGTGACCGAGTGCTGTATATCAGTAATGAAATTCTTGTCCTTTGCATACTGTTCAAGAGCAAGAAAGTCTGCTTCTGTCATATGTTCAAAATCCATAGAGCGTATCTGCTGTTCACGCTGGATATATTCTGTCATAAAGTCTTTCATTTATATCGCTCCTTTAATCAAGTGCTGCAAGTTCAGCCTTTTCCCTTGCCTTGTATATTTCGTTCTGTTTCTTTGCGAATACTCCGTCACCGTAAAGAACATCTGTTACATATTCATCAAACTTTTCAGCATCCTTCGGGTCAAGCTTTGCGTTATACGCCCTTCTATCATCACGCACATTACGTTTAATAGTTTCTTGGTGCATACTGTTTTCGTAATAAGAATTGATAATAACATCATCAAGATGATAATAGTCTTTTGTGTCTTTGCGGCAAAAACTAAAGCACAGTTCCATATCCTTGCAGTCATTTCCGCTTATATTCAAGGTATCTCCCTCGATTTTTACTCTGAAACCATTCTGTGCAAGCCAGTTGCCTACCACCATATTTGTCATATTGTTATCTTCTTTACGAGTTGTTTTATTGCTTTTGATAGAAATATACTTGTCGGTTACAACCTCATAGTCGATGTTATCAGGCTTGATAACCATAGGCAGAGAGTCAAGAAGCTCCTTAACGCCCTCAAATGTCTTATCGGGAGCATACTGTTCGATTATCTGCCAGTAATGTTTTTCCTTTACATCTTCGAGGAAAGCATAAAGTTCCTTAGCTATTTCCATAACTCCACGGTCTGTGCGTGGAAGCTGCAGCTTTTCAATTATTCCGTCTTCTCCGTCAAGAGCGTCTGCTGATGCAAACACCATTCCGTTAAGAAAAAGCACAGGTCTTTTCTTGCTGCCACAGGTCTTGGTCGTGAAGAGCATATCAGGCTTACCGCCTTCCTGTACGTCCAGTGCAGCTACCTCTTTAAGTTTTGGCAAAAGAACCTCATCTATTTCCTTGTCGATAGCGGCACTTACCATTTTTTCATTCTCACAGGCAGAATAATATTCTCTGAGTCTGTCTTCGATAGTATTAAGGTAAAGTGAAAAGCCCTCAAGTGCTTGTATTGCCATATAACTATCCCCTTTCAATCATCATAATCTATAATGTCGATTTCCTTTGCAGGAGTACCGAACTTACTTTCATAATATTTCTTTACGGTACATTTCATACCCATTTCTTCAAGTATCTCGTCAGCTTTATGTTTAAGCTGTTTCTGTTCATCTATGCCTATCGGAACATTATTCCACTCGTCCGCATATTCCATACCCAGTGCGACAGTACCTCTCTCGTCTATTGTGAAATGACTTACCGATAAGCCCATTATGTATCTTGCAAGAGCATCATCGTCTATAAAGCCATTTCTGTCACTATATCTGTCTGTCCTGCGTAACATCTCAAGACACTCATTGGCGTTTGGGAATATCTCAAACTCCATAGCGTCTTTCTGCTCGATAGGAAAGACCACACCGCCGTATTCGGCGTTGTGTATGAAATCTATCGTAGGATATGGGAGAGATTTGCCTCTCACCACATCCTCTATTTTCGCCTTAACAGCAGAAACGTACTTTCTTGTCCCGTCTCTGTCCTCTGCGTAGTCCTCACGCTTTATGCCGAGCTGTTCGGACAATCTCCTGTCGATACGCAGGTCTATTGCCATATGGTAGAGCAGGTCTTTGGTGCAGGCAAGAACTATGCCGTCCTTATTCGTAAGAGCATATTTCTGTTTGCCTGTGCAGCACAGATAGTCATATTCGTCCTTTGCCTGTTCATATTCTTTGCAGGAATAGATACATTTGCACTTATCGGGAAGAATTATCTCACCACGAACGGTATCTCCCTGAATAAAATCGTGACTGCATCCTTCATAGATTTTATACTCCATTTTCGTTATTCCCTTTCCTGAAATTTCTTTTCCTTTTCCCTCTCGTAAGAGTCCCTTACAGGCGTTCTCTTTACTGCCTTTATTATCTCATTAACAGCCTTATCATAAGCCTGTTTAATAAGCAATTCTTTATTCTTGTTTGTGTTGTCGTTACCGCATACATCCTTGAACAAGAATGCGAATTTGGATATTTCCTCTGAAAATTTGACTGCGATATGTTTAAACTCGTCTTGTGAAAGAGGAAAGGCAAAAACCTTTGCACTTCCGCTGAAAGTTTCTTCCTTGTCATTTCTAATGCTGTAATACCTATCAAACGGTGTTTTGTCTATGACATACTCAATAATAGGAGATACGCTGTCAATGTGAACCTGAACTTTAGCTTCGCAAAATTCATTACGCATATACACCCTTACTGTGCTGTCATCTATCATCTGTGGTATATCGAATGTATGACAGGGCTTTGCAAAAAAGCATTCGGGTACATTATAGTCGGGCATAGCCACAACTATCTCACCTGTGTCAGTTTTTGTAACTATCCACAGCTTTGTTATGCCCTCTATTTCTCTGTCTTCTCTATAAAGGTCTTCAGCAGCGTCTTTTGCCTCATCAATATCGTCGAATGACTGCATTTTGGTCATTGACGCAGCGAAAATCCCGTGTTCCTTATAAGACAGCTCGTAGACCTTATCAAATCTGTCATAATTGGTATTATCACATATCATATATCCAACAGTGTATTTTCCCATAAGAATATCTCCTCAAAAGAAAAGGGCATTGTATTTTCATACAACACCCTTAATTAGTTTTTACCCGATTTTCACTTGTCAAGTGTGTTACGGTATGAAAGAATTGTTATTCTATTACATACCAAAAGTATATCACACATAGCCCTTTAAGTCAAGGGATAATGTAGAAAATATCAGATAATTATGAAAAATATTTATACGGATATACCAAATCGCAGGACAAAGCCTGCTGCTATAACGAGAATTACACTTATCCAAGTGAATAAGACACTTTCTCTGCTCCCGCTTTTGATTTTGCCTAAATGAAGATGTTTCGCTCCAAACAGAAAAGGCACTCCTGCCGGATTGAACAAGTCAAGATAGATATGAGATATACACCCTATGAAAAACCCGACAAGAGGAGAGAAATAGAGATAGGAGAGTACCAGACCGATTATGTACACAAAAGGGTCGTGTAGTATTCCTCTGTGGTTTTGCCCTTTCTTTCCGAAAAGACCACCCACAGCGGTAATACAGGTAGATACGGGAACAGACAATTTACCGATATGACTATCGGAATTGTCTATGTCGGGAAATATCCCGCCTGTTATTCCGCCTAAAACGAACAGCGTTGCTGTTTCGGGGGTTGGTGCGATATTCGGAAGGTTGGCGTTTATCAGAGCGAGGTTCAGCGCACACATCGCTCCGACAGCTGCTCCGAATACGAAATGACAGTTACCATTCAAATCTCGTCAACTCCAATTTTAGAATAAAAGTTTTATTCTGATTTACACAAGACTTATCGTTTCTACCTTTGAAGAACGGAAAGTACAAGCACAACCCAGCCGGTCTAATCTGGGAATAAACTTTCCGTCATCATCTATCTGTTTGGTAAGATTATACGATATTCTTGAAAGATAATCTGTATGCCCATCCTCATACTCTCTGAAACTGAAAAGGGTCTCAACAAGGACGAGGTCTCCTGTTGAGGCAATACCATTGAAGGTAGTTGTCAGATACTTTGTGCCGCTTCCTTTGATTATCAGTTCATCACCGATACAGCTTTCTGCAATATCCCTAAAAGTTCTTGTTGGATAAGCTATTCGGTATGGAGAAAGGATAAGTTCTGTATCAGTAAGTTTCTTGACATTTCCGCTGCATACCACAGCGTATGTTTCCTGTCTGTAAGACTCGCCTTCTTTGAAATTCATAAGTCTGTCTATTACATCACAGATGTCCTGCATATCACGAAAATTATCCGCAAGACTTACAGCATTTTCAAAATCAAGCGGATTGTTTTCATTTATTTTCTTTGTTATTTCGTCAGAACAAAGAAACGATATAAAGCGATAATACTTATTTGCCTTATCCGTTTCACTTTCCGAGTAACACTTTTCCAGATTTTTTCGAGCAAATGTCAATAGCATATTATGCTGTTCCTGTGTCATTACATTCGTTCCTTTCGTTATATCTTTATATCTTTCATACTTACATTTCATATGCATATATTGCAATTTTGTATGATAATTCAGCTCTTACATTTCATATGCACATATATTGCAATGTAAATGCTGTGCTGAAACTCTCTTACATTTCGTATGCACATATATTGCAATAAAACCTTGCTGTTTCCAATAGTTACTCCCAACTTACATTTCGTATGCACACAAATTGCAATGTTGCGAGAGCAACTGAAGGAAAAAGAATAGCGACTTACATTCCATATGCATAAAATGGCTGTACGGATTTTGTGTACAGCGTTTCAATTTGATTTGTCAAATTACCTTGCCGAGTGTTTTACTACCATATGAATATGGTCTTACGCACACTATCTGCGGCTTCAGGACACTAAGTTGCCCTTTAAAAATATTGAACTGAATTTTTTCAGTTAATTCCTATTATGTTTAAAATCTGATATATTATTGTCTTAACTCAAATTTAATTGGAACGAACTCAAACTTACATTTCATATACTCATATATTGCAGCCAGAATGTGTGAAAAGTCCGCCGTGAGCCAATGTCTTACATTTTATATGTGTTCATACATTGCAATTAAAGAAAACAAAAATCAAGTCTATCAAATCGGACTTACATCTCATATGCATATATGCTGCAATCAAAATGTGTGAACAATCCACCGTGAGCCAATATCTTACACTTTATAATCAGCAATTTCAAAGTCGTGGTAACACTTACATTCCATATGCACATATATATTGCAATTTTCAACGCTTTTACGCTTAGACACGAGAAGATACTTACACTCCATATACACGCACATTATTGCAATAGCTAAACAATAAGGGTGTTACAGTTAATGTTTTCTTACACTCCATATGCACACATATTGCAATCAAATCACCCTGACAGATTGATAGGATTTAAGGACACTTACACTCCATATGCACACATACATTGCAATTAGTTTGGCAAGCGTGAATACTAATGAGTTGATACTTACATTCCATATGCACACATTTATTGCAATAACAGTAACTTTATCACTCATTTTTATCCACTACATCTTTTATGCTTACACTCCATATGCACACACATTATTGCAATTTTCGCTCCTGTCTCTCTTGTGCTGGTATCTCAACTTACACTCCATATGCACACACATTATTGCAATAGCAAAAATATATAAAATGGCTATGCGGATTTTGTGCATAGCGTTTCAATCTCTGAAAGAGATTACCTTACCGAGTGTATCTATTGCTTATCTTGATAAGTCTTACATATACTTTCTCGGTTTCAGGGCGCTAAGTCACCCTTTATACAGGGTGCGAATGTTAAGGACTTTTATGTGTCCTTTGTATCCGCACCTTTATTTTCAAGTTTCTTTCCCGAAAGAGCCTGCTCGATTATCTTGTCAATATCCTTTATAGCAATATTCTGACTTGCATTGTAATCGGCATTTTCCTCATACCCACACTCAACACATTTGAACTTGAGGTTCGTAGGTCTGCTTTCTTCGTGTATCGCTCCGCATTTACTGCATCTCTGGCTCGTATAAGCAGGATTGATATATACCACATCAATGCCGTTTTCCTTTGCCTTGTATTCGATTTTCTGCTGAAGGTCAAAGTATGACCAGTTCCGCAGATACGCATTTCGTATCTTATACTGCTGTTCAGTTATTTTCTTCTCATCCTTTTCCTTTTCAGCCTTGTTCATTTCATTATCGGCTATTGAGGAAAGGTCTTCAAGCTGTATCGTTCCACAGCCATTCTTAATAGCATATTCAACGATACTTCTGCTTATCTTATGGTTGTAGGTATCTCTGAAACGAGCAATAGTGTCCTCTATCTTCAGAACAGGTTTCATTCTCGTGTTATAGCCGTGTCCGATACTCCCGTCACCGCAAAACGGTCTCTGCTTTGACAGAGAATACTTTCTTGCAGTTATCTTCGCTCTGAATGCATCGAGTTCTCCACCCTGCACCGAAAGTCTGTTGTATTCACCGTTCACACTTGCTACAACAGGATAGTTTATACCCAAGTTCATTCCAAGTATCTTATTCTTGTCGAGGTTGTGATTTTTCGCCTCGAAAGAGTAGGAGAGGTTCAAGAACCACTGTCTCTTTTTCTTGTTGTATATCAGCTTGCTGGCGCTGATACCGTATACCCCGTCAACACATCTTTCAAGGATAGTCCTTACGGACTTATCCCTAACTGTTGCACAGAAAAGGAGAGGAGAAGATATATCATACTTTTTCTTGCCCGATTTACTAAGCAAGGACAGACTAAAATAAAAGTTCTTATCCGTTTCGTTATAGTTCAGCTTTATCGCATTTCCGTGAATGTCGATAGGCTGATTTTCTTTGAAACTCAATATGGACTTTTCTCCCTTGAGTATCTGTTTCTTGTCATTATTGAACGCCTTTATTACAAGGCTTTCTGTTGTTGAGAGTGAAGCAGAACTAAGTTCGCTGTCCTTTGTCTTATCGTAGATATATCCTGCAAGAGTATATCCCAGTACGTCCTTATCCTTCGGGTAATTATCAGTCTGTTTCTTGTAGTCACTTGAAAAGCCCTGCCATTCCCAGCAAAGCTGTACAGACTTGTTCTTTATCTCTCTTGTGAGCCTCTGCAAGTCCCACAGGATACGGCATATATCCTTATAGGGTATTTCTTTACCGTCTCTTTCGGTCTTGCTTATAAGAGGTATCCTAACTACTTTGTTCATTCTTTTTCACACTTTCTTTTTATATAGGTCTGTTTCTCTTTACTTTTCCCGTTTCCATTCAGGTTGCTGAATTCCAAGAGGCACATAAGGTACATCTTTTTCAAGAGGTTTGTTCATAAACAGCCATATCTCAACACTTTCTGTGTAGTTTTCATATTTACATTCTTTACAAATGCGTTTAGTAAGTCCTTCAGCCAAATAAAGACGTTTAAAGGTTCTGATTTCAACTGACATATCTTCTTCAGATGTGTAGTCCTTTATCTTTTCCTTGAACCTTTCATACATTTCCTCAATAGTGATAGTATCACTAATGTCGGAAACGGCATCATCTATCCTAAAATTATAGCCGTATCTGTAACCCGTATCTCTTTCGAGAAAATCGCCGTAATCCATTCTGACTATTCGAGCACAAATTTCTTCATCTGATGAAATGAGCATTTCGGGCAAATCTTCATCTTCGCAAACACTAAGAACGAATTGTATTGTCTTTTCGTTTTGCAGGATATTAGTCATATATCCTCTGCCGTTATTGCTAAATGCAATAGCATCCTTTACCTCATTTCTTATGTCTCTCAAAATTGCAGTTTTTTCCGTTATGTGCGTATCATATACACCTACCTTACCAACGCCTTCATTTGTGATAGTTTCTATAAGTTCGGCTTGCATATCATTTCCCTTTCTTTTTATCAGGTTCGTTTCGGCTTAATTGTTATAGGTATTAAGCTGTGACACATTTTCCTCTATTATCTGATACCCGTCCTCTTCAGTTCCAACGATAAGCGGAAGGAAAGAGGGTATTATCTGTGTTTCTGTGCCTTTTACTATAAGTCCGTAGAAATATACCGTTTTGTCCTTCGGGATATAGCTTTCAGCTTTTTCTCTTGTGATATTCCCCGCACCGAATATCACATAGTAAGTACCTTCCTCGTCAAGCAGGAGTTTAGTCACATAGGTAGTCTTACCCTCGTTGTTCTTACCCTCTTCAAACGTATCTGCTCTCTTTTGTATGCCTGAAAGGTAAAGAGGTTCTGCTCCATACGCCTGTACGTTGTTCTTTGACAGGGCAATAGCCTGCACTCCGCACTTTGAGAGTAATTCATCTCTTATCTCTGTATAGGTCTTACCCTTACCGTCAAACTCCTTGAGATAAGTGATTACATCTTCTTGTGTATCAGCTTGAGAAGATGTATCGTCAGGAGTTACAAGTACCTCTTCCTTTGAGCCTCTTGCCAGAGAACTATCCGGAAGGCTACTTTCAGAAGGCTTATCAGCCTTGCTTTCACTACAGCCTGCAAGTGCGAAAAGCATTGTGACTGCACATATTCCTGCAATTATCTTTTTCATAATCATTCTCCTTTGTATTATGTCTTACCTCATAAAAGTCAATTCTGCACTTATCTCAAAGAAAGGCTTTTCACCAGACTTTCTCTCTGTGACCTCAAGACTATCAATTTCAGTCTTATTGGTAAATCTCATCTGCTCTGAAAACTCTTTGCTCCTAAAAAGGCTCTCAAGTTCTTGTGCAACTTCAGCAAGATTATCCGTGTTAGTTACATAGGCAGCGGTCAGTTTAACAGAGCCATTGTCAAAACCCTTAGTCTTATAGCAATACTCCACCTTCTGCACATCAAGTGTTCTCTGCTTGTCTTCAAATACAATAGTCATTATTCTTTTTCTCCTTTCTCCTTTGAGATGTTTACGCTTATCGTAATCTTATAACTCTGCTTTTCAAGGTCTGCCACAGTATTCATTATGACATTTGTTTTTTCTATCTCAACACCTATGAGGTATTGTGGACAATAGTTCGGGAATATCTTGCCGATAAAAGACTTTTCAGTAGATATTCTTTCACACAAGTTAAGAAGATAGGGCATATTCGCTCCCTTTGCATTTAGTACCACAACTGCATTTGCAGTCGAGGTCTGTCCTGCAAGCGTATATGTCTTGCTTGCTTTGACTACATTCATTTCTATCTTCTTACCGTTATTTTCACAGCTTATTATCATTTTCATTAGTTCCTTTCATCATTTTGCTGTTCAGATTTTTCTGTGTGCAGAGTGCTGTGAACAGCATAGGTGATGCTATGCAGCTCCCGCCTAACACACATTTCATCATTTCTCTGCTTGACATATTGTTGCTTACAATCGCAAAGCATATGCCGATTAGTCCAGCAAAAAACGCTGTGTATGAAATTATCTTCTTTGCTTTGCCGAAACTTTCATATCGTTCTCCTTGCTGTGCATAGAAGAACATTATCTCGACTATCGCTGTTAGTAGTATAAACATAACCTTATCCTTAACTTATAAGACCGCTCGTCGGAAGGTCTTCAAGATTGATTTCTTCTCCGTATATTTCTTTTGCAACAACAAAATCAGCTGTCTTGCTCATTGTCTCTGCATACAGATTGAGAAGCGTAAGCGCTGTGTCAGACTGCATTACTACCTCATACTCGTTGGTTTCTTTGTTCTTTTTCGTGGTTTTGGCATAATTCGCTACTTTTGCCGCAAACATAAGTTTTTCTGTGTCCTCTTTGGAAGGCTTATTATCACTTACCCTCATTGCATACTTAAAATAGCAGATGTACAGACTGCCTAAATCGGAGACAAGCTGTTTCCTATCCTTGTCAGCAAAAACAAGCAGCGTTTCGTTTTCGTGCTGTTCGCTATATGGGTTTCGTCTTACTCTGAAATAAACTCTCATTTCTTTCTCCTTTACAGTTCAATGCCTCTTTCTTTGCATAGGCTTAAAAACTCATATGCAACACTTTTCTGTATGCCGAAAAGCTCTGCCGTTTCATCTGCGGTTATTTTGTCATAGTTCAGAAACTCAAGTATAGCACTGTTCTTTCTTTCAAGTTCTTCCTGATGTTCCCTCGCCTCACGGCACTCAATACTGTGTTTGGTTATTTTATATGTAATCAGAGCCGTACCCACAGTAAGTAAAACTCCTTTTAATACTTTATATCTCATAGTTCTTAATTCGGCTTGCATATACCGCAAGGTGAATATCCCTTCTGTTTCATTTCTTCACAGCTTGCCGTTATGCTCCCTTTATTTCCTTCCTTTATTTTCTTGACTGCAGAACAATCGGGATAGTGGTATTTCATTGTCTTGTTATTCACTATCCAAGTCTTTGACTGCTTTTTTACAGACTGCGTTGTTCCTGCCGTTTCAGCCTTTTGCGCTGCAACGGTAGGGGTATTGCTCGTAACGCTCTGGTTTTCAAGAGCGTTATTGCCGTTTGAGTAATCTATTTTTATCATTGGCTGATTGTTATAACAGAATACGCAGAAACGCAGCTGTCCTTTATCCTCTACCGAATACCCTTCCATAAGAACTCCTCTTGCTACAAGGTCTTTGCCCTTGTACAAGGGAGTTACCCTGTACAGAACGTGGTTGTTCGGGTTCTTCTCGATATAATCGTGTACCTTATCCTCGAAAGGCAGCATACCCTCGATATTCAGATACCTTGTACCTGTGATAAGGTTCTTCGGGTTTGCATTCTCCCCTGCAAGCATAAATGCTATCAGATGACAGCGATTATACAAATACATATCGGGTATGACACTCTTATCGTATTTTGAGGTCTGCCAGCCACTCGGTCTGACAGAACCGATACTTTCTCTTTTCGTTTCGGGCATTATCGCTTTGCCCACATTAGCATACGCTGTACCACATCTGCCCAGACTATCAAGTTCGCTATACCTCTCGAAACATTCGGTAATGCTTTTTTCAGTTTTGCTGAAAAAAGGCTCGTTACCATTCACTGTCGCATACGCTCCAACCGACTGTTTCCACTCGTTGTTTTCAACAACTACATATTTCGCCTTGAACAAGTCATAGTCCGTGCCAGACCATTCCGACGCTTTCGGCGGTGTGGTCGTTCTCGTTACTCGTGTGGTTTCACGATATATTCGCTCGCTCACCGACTCCGTAACACCTGCCGTGCTTACACTCGTCACGGCTGTATTGCTTTCACTTGTCTGTATATATGAACTGCTTTCCGATACTCCTGAAGTATCTCTATGTGAAGAACTCTCATTACATCCCGTAAGTGCTATCGCAAGTATCACTGTCAGTAAAGCTATTCTCTTTTTCACACTATCAGTTCCTTTCGTTTCGTGAAATGCAAGTTTTTCTTGGTGCGATATGTATACAAGGCTCGTTATATTTTGTCAGTACCATAAGGACTGAAAAATATAGCGGAAGCGCATATCGCACTGAAAAACCGTGTTTCAGCAAATTTCGGTGTTTTTTGTATTCTTTCTCGTTTCCTGTGTATATCAGACTTACATAGTAGTTCTTTTCTCTTATTTAAAGTCTGCTTTACTTAAAGCAAGTTCACTCTTTCTTTATTAAAGCAAATCCGCTTTTTCTTTATTTAGTGACCGCCTTTTCCGGTCAGCCATTTTACCCGCCATTTTCTGTGGGTCAGAAGATAACTATATGCAGTTTGTTATCCCAAACGAAATGGAATGGAGTGAGGGATAACTGATAACTTGCTATAGTTATCTGCCTTGTCTGTGGAGAGTGGGGCGGGAGAGTGCGGAAAGGTTTATCTTTCCACACCTTTTGCTTTCTTGACTTTTGTCAAGTCTTTCTTTGGGTCACAGAAATCTTCTGCAAGTTTCTTCGCATATTCCTCTGTGAGTGGCTTGTCAAGAGGTATGCGGTAAACACAGTTGTATATCAGATAGTCCTTATCACCGAGTTCAAGGAACTCCTCACACTTTGACTTTACAGGCAAAGGATTGGAATACTCTGAAATGTATTTCTTGTAGGTCTTTGTCTTTTCTGCTCCGTTGTGAAACTGCATACAGCCGTCATATTCCTGATATACCATTTCGTTTTCTGTGCGGTAGTATTTAGAAATATTAACATTTCTCTCAAGCCTTAACGCTTTACCCTTATAGTTTTCTATGTAGAAATCATACGGAGTGCCGTTATCATCTCTGTAACTGCCATAGCCAACATTCAGGTGCTTACACCTTTCAAGTTCCTGCTTGACAGGTCTGGAAAGGTTTTTCTCAAATATTTCAATAAACTCTCTATCCGACAGAAAACCTTTTGCCTTATTGCACTCCAGAGGCATTGTTTCATTGACAAATCTTCTCAAAGAGTTTACCTCTTTCGTGAGAATTTCCAGTTCCTTGCGTTTCCTTTCAAGGTCAAGATATGCTGAAAGTCCGTCTTCAAGGCTCTTTCGCAAAGCAGAAGGAACATTTCTTGTAGCAGATATTTCAACAGTTGTGTTATACATACTGCCTTCAGCAACTACCCTTGAATTTTCAAGCAATACTTGATTTTCGTTAATTGCTATACCGTAATAGTTATTGGTTTCAACTTTACCCCAAGCATTTACGGTCTCTTTGACCTTTACAACCTGTTTCTTATTCATAATCATATACCTCGTCTATATAATCATCAGCTATCTGGTCTACATATTCTTCCCAACCGTCATAACATATATGCTCTATGATTGCATTTACATCATAGCCTTGTCCTGCAAGTTCCTCTGCTATGTCCTTTTCGGTATCCGACATACCAGACAGCTTATTTTCTACATCAGCAAGTACATCCGTTTTGCTCATATTTACCTCTCGATATCTTTCTGTCTGTCTTTTTGCCTGCATACAATGCGCTCGTTGACCTCACACACAAAGTCATTTATCATATCCATATCTGGATTTTCAGGGAGATTGGTGTTTTTCTTTGCGTAGTCGTATCTCTTTTCAAGGTCAGCAACGAGTTCAAAGAACTCTGGCAAAGGCTGATTGTCTGTGTTTACATACTTGCCGTTTCTTATATCCATAAGCAAGTCGTGTTCTTTTTCACGATATGTGTTTATTTCACCCTTTTCAAGAATGTCAAAACACATATAATACAGTCTTACAAGGTGCATAGCGTGTTTGGATATCTTGTTATGTTCCATAGCCTTTGTATTACGCATACCGAGTTTACCGAACTCCCTGACCACATTGGACAGTTCTCCGTACATAGCATTGAAATCACGCAAAGAGCAATGGGAGAGCGGTGCGTCGAAGAATATCTCCGTATTCATATTTTCCTTATTACTTTTATCTATGTACAGCTTTATATCCTCACTATGTTCATAGTCCTTTGCCTTGAAACTTTCCTGCACTCTCTGCAAGGTCTTGAGCAGATGTTCTTCCCTACGGTCATCGCTTACCCTATGTGCTGCACAGTTTTCAAGTCTGCGCAGCTGCTGATTTGCATATCCGCCAAAAGAATATGCTGCTCTCTGTGAAAGAAATATGTCTTTATGGTTCAAAAGCAGTTTTCCTTCTTTGGATACTTTCAGATAATGTTCAGGCTTTAGTCCGAGTAACTCTATCGTATTCGGATTGCAGTTAGACAGGAGAGTAACTATCTTCTTGAAAGAGTAGATAGTTGTATCTGTTATGCTGTCACAAACCTGCTCAAAGTCTTTGCCTGTAAGTATCTCAGTCTTTGAGTTTCCTGCAACTCCCCTTACATCAAGGTCAGAGCCTTCCACATTCGTTCCATAGGCGTGTGAACCACCCAGACCTAACAGCATTATATTTGAAAGCCTTTTATCATTACGCAGAAAGTCATAATCTTTTCCTGCAAGGGTAGCCTTGTATTCTTCTTTAGTCATCGTTGTCACTCTTTTCTTTTAAATCCGATGTTACACCGATTTTCTCAAAAAATTCTTTCTTATTCACACCTGTCTGCTGATAAGATTTTACATAATCTTCGTATTTCAGCCTATCTATGACTTTGCCTTTGAATGTCTTTTTGATTTCTGGGATTTTAGTGATGTTATAAGATGCAACAAATCTTGTCTGCTCATAACCGTCTTCAAGCATACTCAATATGTTTCTTGTGTTGTCATAACCCGTATCAGTTATCATCTGATAAATAAGATTATCTTTTTGAACATAGCTGTCATTTGCATAATCGTAGAAAATCTTTTGAAAATCCTTTTTACTCAAAGATTTGTCATACATTCTGTTAAAGCATAGGCTTATATCCTCGACATTTTTACAATTTTCAAAGCCAAGACCTATGTAGCGTATATCTCCAAGATTTATCTGGTTATCAATATATTCCTTGATACATTCAAAAGCGTCAAGTTCGGGGTGGTTCTTTGCTATATACAAATAAGCATTGGATACACCTGCTTGTTCAGCTTGCATCTCGTACATAAGAAAGGCGTAATTATCCTCATAAAAATCATTGTTTTGCTGTCTTGCAATCAGTTCTACAATGACAGCAACAGAAGCATATCCGTAACAACACGCCTCGTATTGCTTTATATGTTCATACTCGTGATATACAGTTACTAACGCCTTCGTGAAATTGGCAGAATTGCCTTTTAAGAATAAATTTCTGAGATTAAGGTGCATTTTCTTTTCATCAGAAAGAATATCTGTATCTACTGCTCCACTTACTTTATTCCACCCATTAAGCAGACTATATTCAAATTTAAAAGGCGTTTCTTTACACAGATTTTTGCCTAAGTTTGTTATTTCTGAAAAATAACTCATCGTCTTCTCTGCTCTTTCTGAACCTTTTCGTATATTTTCTGCATTTCGGATGTCCACTCGTTATGTTCTATGAGGATATTTCTTGTTTCAACTACACTATCGAAAGAATGAGAAGGAGGTTCAGCCCACCTAAATTTTTCTTCGAGAATATAGTCTTTAAGCAATTTTAATTGATGTTCCCAACTATTATGTTCCTTGATATATGCTTGCAGTTCTTCATCTTCATCAAGATGTGCTATTTTTTCAGGCGTAAGGTCAGGACAATGCTTTTTCATCATATTGTCAAAAGCAACCTCATCAAACATTTTCGGGGGTTTCTTGTTATATCTTGCCATTTTATCACTCTTTCTATTCTGTACTCCTTTTGTACTCCTTATGTACTCATTATAGCATATAATGGCTGTACAATAGTGGATAAAATTGAAAATATCCGTTAATCAATTGTGAACAATTATGCTCTGACAGCTTTACATACCCATTCCTTTTTCTTGATAAAACGCAGTCCGTTATCCGAAAGTATCTTATCAAAAGGCATTACAGGCTTACCTTTCAAGGTCTGCTCAATACCGTCAATAAAAGATATTGCGTCTTCAAGTGACCTACACTCTGTTTCGCCCACCTTCTGAATATCCCATTTCATATTGCCGTGTTCTGTCATACCATTGGGAAGAAACCTCGTAATCGTTATTACGATTGATTTCCTATCATTTATAGCCGTACTCTCTATCGAAAAGTCTTTACTTGAAAGGTCAAACATCTTGAAGAGGCATTCCCCTTCCTCTGTTTTAGGAAAATCATATCCCCTCGCCTGCAATTTCCTTTTGAAGATGTCACGTTCCATTTTTCATTACCGTCCTTTATAAAAATTACGGTTCTTCAATAATCACATTTCCCTTTGGTGTCTTCTTTATTTCCATATTTTCAAGGTCAGCTATCGTAACATAGTCCTCACCGAAAACCTTACAATAATCAAGTATCAGATACTCCTTTTCAGAGTGTTCCTTCATCCATTCATCAGTTATTTTCTGTCCTGCATTCATAGCTGTCTGTATCTCCAATTCAGAAGGTTTCAGACAGCACTTTCCCTTGTTCCTGATAAAATCCTGAAGGTTTGTACCGTCAGGAGCATTGAAATACCCCTCAAAATCTATATATTTCTTTAACGGATGTCTCATAAGATAAGACATATCATCAAGAAAATCTTTTCCTTCTTTAAGGCATATTGCCTGCTTGTTTGTAAGTTTCTGTTCGTTCATAATCATTTTTCCTTTCATTTTTTATTTCTGTTTTTGCTTTATATCATAGGAAGTCTTACATCCTTATCTCCATACTCCTCTGAAAGATACTTGTCAGCTACCTTGTCCGTTTCTTTGAGTACATTGGCAAGGAGAGTGGTCGCACTCTGCATAAGTGTCTTATGCATCCTTGCGATACAGTTACCGAGATTAGCAAAATACTTATCTCCGTCAGGCTTTCCGACCCTGCCATATTCTTCGTCCATACGGAAAGAGAGTGTATTGCACATTCTCCAAGCCCTTATATTTCTCTCATCAGCCATTGTTTCAGGCATTTTGCCTACAGCGTCCACCCACTCATAAGCAAGTTCTACAAGGTTAGCATAGCCGACCTTGTCTTTCTTTATCTCGTCTATAACGCTGCGGTTGTTCGGAGAGAAAGTGTTGACCATAAGGTCAAGACTATCTATCAGCTCTTTTGTCTTATTCTCATAGTAATGATATGCTGATATTTTCTCACGTCTATCAGGGTCATCTCTGTCAACACTATGCAGGTCTGTCACAAAGAAACCCTCATAGCCTTTGGCGGGAGAGTCATAAGAACATATCTTTTCAATAAATGCCTTTTCGTCTTTATTTAATTCTCTGCCCATTGTAATTACCTCATCTTTCTGTCTTATTTCTTTGAAAAGCAAGGGATAATCGCTTCCCTCACAGAACTTATGTCCTTTTGAAAGATAGGAGAGTCCTCATTGGTACATATCCCTTTGTATTTTTCTTTTTCGCAGTAATGCTCACACATACCACATTTTGATACTTTCGGTCTTACCTTGTATACCATAAGCCTTTCAAGCATCTTCATACCCTCACTGCCTTTCGTCCATTTGCATCTTAGCTTTTATGTTTCTTTCATTGATACGCCTTGTCACACTGTTTTCAAAGGTAAGTGTTGATGCCGAATAGATATGCTCCTCAAGCCTTCCTTTAAAGCGTGGTATCGTTTCCCCTTTTTCCAGTTTCACAGGCATAACGCTCTCAAGCATATTCTCTGCCTGTTTGGTACTTGTTATCTTTCCGCTGAAAGAATTCACAGGGTCATATACACCCGTAATTATTACATTTCTTCCGTAACGGCTATCCTTATTGTCCTCATCGTACTTCACGCTGCTTGCCCAGCCGTATGAAAGTTTCTCGACCATAAACTCGCCTTTCATTTCTTCCTTTTCAGGCAATTCCTCTTTCGTATCAGCGGTAACATTGACAAATCCCTTTATCTCTCTTCCGTCAGGGAGAGGGCAGGACAAGTGAAACTTGCGGTAATATTCGGTGGTAGGAAATTCTGCGGTAAAGCTGTCTGTTATATTCTCAACAATAGGTTCGTCTGTAAGACCCATATCATATTGCTTATAAGCCTTAAAGACATAGGGCAGAGCAGATACGAGGTTTGAGCGTACTCTTTTGAGATTTACGGAGTAGTTCATCGACTTGTTCTTTGTTCCATATATCTCCGTAAGGCTATACCCGATAAGTCTTTCATTATCCTCGTTTGTTTCGTCTATACGCATTATTACGGCGTTAGTCATAATCGGAATATCTCCTGCGTATTTTCTCCAGTCCTTATCTACTTCGTCCTTACCGTGCCAGCGTCCTTCAAAGCTATACACACCCTCATTGAGCAATATCTCAAGGTGTGTATTTTCCTGCATTTTTTGGCTAAAGCCGTTACCTATGTCAAGAACCTGACTGTTAAAGTCATACCCATTTCTTTCAAGCAGCCTTTGCTGTTCTTTGGAAAGGGCAGTACAGCCGTAGCTTTCTGCCATTTCGCACAGTATCCCGTACATATCGGACTGCGTACATACAGCCTTGTTGAAGGATACCCTCGCTGTCTTGAGAGTATCCTCGAAAAATTCAAAAGGCTCTTGTGTTATATGTATATACGCTGCGTCCTTATTGTCCTTGTAGAGAATAACATCTTCTCCATATTTGAATTCGGCTTTCCAGTTATCACATCTCTTATCACTTTCGGTAATGTCATTTATCTTTCTGATAAGAGTCCTTTCGGGTGTATAGTCCTTAACGATGAAATATATATCATTCGTTTCAAGATAGAACTTGAAATTGCTGAATGTTTCTTCGTCTATACAGATATAAGGGTCAAAGGCGACAGAGTAGTCGTTCATTCGTATCTTTCCGCTTTGGAACTCCTCTCTGAACGTTTCGTCTATGTCCTTGAATGTCTCTTTTTCAACATAAACATCTATCGACTTTGGAATAAACATTTGATAACTGTCCTTTCATTCTTTAATCACGGAGAAATGTAATCATAGGCTTGCTCTTGTTATTGTCAAAACGCTCGTGAAGCTCATTCAGCTTGTCCTTGTGTTCACTAATATAGCGCATAATCGTATCTTCTGCAAACCAGTGTTCACAAAATGCTTCTTCGATTTCCCCGTCGTTTTCTTCTTCGAGATATTCAAAGCCTCTGCAGTCGATACCGTCGGGAGTTACTTTTTCGGGGAGAATAACAATATCCCCTCTGATTTCCAGACCCGATACGAGAGTAGCAAACGCATTTATCTTATCAAATTTCTCATCATCTCTGCAAAGAAATTCCTCGTTGCAGTAAAATGTCGTCTTTACCTTACCGAGAAAACCCACAGGCAAATCTACGTTGTTTTGGAAGATTTCATACAGACCGTCTACTGCCTTATGGATACTATCATAGCCCTCATAGTCAACACTTACAACTGTTTCATCGGGCTTTACTATAATCATCTTATCCATAACTGTCACCTATCCCATATACTCGTTACAACAGGCTCATCGCTGTCGTCACTTTCGTCCTCTGTGTCCTCGTCACCTTCATCAGAGTCACCTTCATCAGAAAGTTCGGTGTCCTCATCGTCCTGTGGCTCTTCATCGTCCTGCTGTTCTTCAGTTTCTTCCTCTGAAGACTGTTCGTCAAGTGTTTCCTGTGTTTCCTGTGAAACATCTTCAGTCTTGCTGTCGCCCATAAGTTCAAGCACATCTGTAAGGTTTTCAGAAAGAAAATCCAGTACCTCGTCTACTGTCTTTCCGTTCTTCAGCGCAGCTTTCTCAACATTCTTTATCTTGAGTGCAGCTTCCTGCGCTTTAAGGCTCTGTATCTCTTTGTCAATGTCATTTATCTGACTTACAAGAGCCTGTTTTTTCTCCTCAAGACCTGCTTTCTTCGTCTCAAGCTTTGAGATGTCCTTCGTGATTTTTTTCAGTGTTGCTGTGGTTGCCATAACAATTCTTCCTTTCTGTTTTTCGTTTTTTCCTTATACTTATTGAGTTGGTATAAAGTCACTTGTTGATTTTCCTTATCCTGTATCTCTTATGCTTTTTCTCATACTCCTGTATGGTTTTGAGCATAAAAATAACATAAGGAGGGGTTCTTCGTCTTTCCTGTTCCCAATCCTGCAATGTCCTTACAGGGATATGATATTTCTTTGCAAATACCTTCTGGGTAAGACCGGTCTCTTTCCTTATGTCTTTGAGTGACAATATTCTCACATCCTTTTGTATTGTATATACATTATACCGCAATGCCGTAGATTTGTCAAGTGTAAAATACATAAAATAGTGTAGAATATATCCGTCTCGAATTGTCATATCTGACATATGACCATAAGTTATGAGTATACCTCATATCTTGCACGAGAATGCTCTGTAACACGAGATGGACTTTAAGGGTATAGTTTTTCGCCTTGAGGTAGGAAAGGCGATTGTGGAGCGTCACAGTTTGTGTGAGAGGGTAGGAGAGTGAAGACAACAAAAAAGAACAGCCCCGAAGGGCTGCTCTTATGATTTGTGATTAGCAATCACTTATTCTTCTTCTTTTCTCTTCCTGCTGAATACTGCAATTCCTGCGAGGGAAATGAGCATTGTAGGAAGGAAAATTCCTATCGGGTGGTTATAACCTGTCTGCGGTGGCTGTTCTTCGGTAGGTTTCTTCTCGTTCACGAATGTGACCGTAGTTTCCTGTGCGTAGATAGCCTTGCATTCCTGATTATCTGCTACCAGATAAGCGGTAGGAACGGTTGCACCGTCCTCGCTTATAACATATGTGCCGATTGGAACTTGTCCGAAATCTGCTACACCGTTCTTATCTGTAACAGCCTCAAGGTTGATTGCTCTGCCTGAGTCTGATGTACCTGTCAGGTGGAACTTGATACCGCTTATATCCTTCATACCCTCTGTCTTCTTCTGAACCTTGATAGAACCAGTCTTTTCTTCGTTCTTTATCTCGACAGTAGTAGTTTCGGAGTAGGATACCTTACATTCCTTCTTATCAGCTACCATATAAGCTATCGGTGTGGTCTTGCCGTCTTCTGTAATCATATAAGTACCAACAGGTACTTTATCAAACTTGGCAATACCCTTTTCATCTGTGATTGCTTCGAGGTTTATCGCTCTGCCTGCATCAGATACACCTGTAAGGTGGAACTTGATGTCCTTGATATTGAGCATACCCTCTGTTGTCTTGTGTATCTCTATTGAACCGCTCTTTTCTTCGTTGAACAGTTCTTTTGTTGTGGTCTGTGCATATACACAAGTTACTGTAAGTTCATCAGCTACGAGATAACCCTCTGGGACTGTCTCGCCAACTTCTGTTACAGCGTAAGTGCCTATTGGCAGATTTTCAAACAGTGCCTCACCATTCTCATCAGTTTCAGATGTCATTTCGATTTCTCTGCCGCTATCGCTGATACCCTTGAGGATAAGAGTGATACCCTTGATATTGAGCATTCCCTCTGTCTTCTTCTGTATCTTGATAGAGCCTGTTCTTTCCTGATTGTTGAAGGTGTTTACTGATGTCTGACGGTAGAATACTTCTACCTGCTGTGGCTCTGCTACGAGGTAAGCGTAAGGAACTGTGTCCTCATCCTCATTGATAAAGTATGTACCAACTGGGATATTGGAGAATGTAGCCTTACCGTTTTCGTCTGTGAGAACTCTCTCGTAGATGTCAACGCCGAGGTTTGATTTACCCGAAAGGATAAATCCGATGTTGGCAATGTTCTTATTGCCTTCGGTCTGCTTGAGAACAACAACATCACCAGTCTGCTGGTAGTCTGTCATTGTAATCTTGTCCATTGTGTCGTCCTTTGAAAGAACGCCCTCTGTCTCTGTGGTAACTGTACCGTCTGCATTTACTGTGAATTCGATGTCGTCTGCAAGAATATAGTTCTCAGGAGCAATCTTTTCACGGAGAATGTAGGTTCTGTTTACCACGAGTTTTCTGTAAAGTCTGTGGGTCATATCACCCTTTGAAGTTTTTCCGTCTGTTTCCTCGCCTGTAACCCACTCGTCAACTGTATGACCGGTCTCCTTGTCGATTACCTGCATTGTAGCACCTGCAAGTTCCTTGCCTGTTACAGCAGATACCTTGCTGATTGCGAGTTTTGTGACTTCATCCTTCATTATGATTTTATCGACCTTACCTTCTGTTGATACAACAAAGGTAATGTCATTTGCGATTGTAAAGCCGTTAGGTGAGATTGTTTCTCTCAAAATGTACTTTCTGCCTGCAACGAGTTTAGCCTCAATGTAGTGTGATTCCTTTTCTGATACCCATTCTTCAACAACCTTATTGGTTGTGGTGTCTATTACCTGAAGATGAGCACCTTCAAGTTCCTCATCGCCTGTGATTGTACTCTTCAAGATGTCAACCTTTGTAGTATCGTTTGTAAGTGAGAGAGTATCTACCTTTCCGTTTGTGGAAATGGTGATTTCTTTCTTGTCCTTACATACTACATATCCTGCAGGAGCAGAGAGTTCTTCAAGAACATATGTCTTTCCTGCTGTGAGTTTCTCATAAATCTTATGAGTTGTGCCGTCTGTTGTCCACTGGTCAACGATTTCGCCTGTTTCCTTATCGGTAAGTTTCAGAACTGCGCCTGCAAGAGGTTTGTCCTCATTGGTCTTAGCGTTTGCTCTGTACTTGTTTATCTCAAGCTTGGTTATATCGTCTATCATATGGACTTTCTGAATTTCGCCAGTTTCCTTAACGGTAAACTTTATCGTATTTGCAATTACATAACCGTTTGGTGCAAAGGTCTCTGTAAGAGTGTAGTCACCAACAGGAAGTCTGTCAATTCTGTGTACCTTATCGTTAGTATCCCATTCAGTTACTTTATTGCCCTTGCTGTCCTTGATTACAAGGTGAGCACCGATAACCTTTTTACCGTCTGTGATAGAGGTCTTATCAATCTCTGTCTTTGTGTAGTCGTCCTCTGCTGTAATCGTCTTGACTATCTTGTTATCGACCTTACCGTTTACCATAAAGTCTTCGTCGGTGATTACGATTGTCTTATCTGCAAATCTTACATATCCCTTTGGTGCTTCTACCTCGTGGAGTATGTATGTACCTGCAGGTATACGATAGAACATATGAGGAGTTCCGTCTGATACCCACTCGCAAGGAATTGTTCCGCCCTTTCCGTCAGGAACGTAAACAAGGTTTCCGTCCTTGTCAAGAAGCTGAAGTCTTGCTCCTACAAGAGGCTGCTTTGTGGTCTTGTCGATTTTCTGTATCGACAGCTTGGTGTAGTCATCGTGCATTACAACGAGTTTGATTACAGCCTTACCGTTTGCATCTCTTTCACCCGTAACCTCAAATGTTACTGTGTCAGCGATAAGGTATCCGTCTGGGTGAGCTGTCTCTGTAAGTGTGTATTTACCTGCTTTAAGTTTCTCAATTCTGTGAGGCTTTCCGTCAGTTATCCACCTTTCAACAAGTCTGCCCTCGCTGTCTCTTATCTCAAGAGTTGCTCCAACGATTTCCTTGCCTGTTGTTATATCCTTCTTGGATATATCAGTATGAGTATAGTCGTCTTTCATTGTGACTTTCTGTACTACATACTTGCCTGTGGTCTTATCTCTGCCCTTGACTGTGAATGTAATCTTGTTAGCTATTACATAGCCAGCAGGTGAAGCAGTCTCTGTCAGAGTGTAGGTGTGTCCTACGATAAGTTTGCCCTCAATGAGATGTGCCTTGCCATTAGATGTCCAGCTTTCTATGAGATTGCCCTTATCGTCTCTTACCTCAAGCTTTGCTCCTATCAGTTCTTCACCACTTGTTATATCTACCTTTGAAACAGATACCTTTGTGGTTTCATCGAACATTACGATAACAGGAGTTTCACCCTCGTAAGATACCTTGATGTTTTCATCATCGGGTATTGCTTTACCCAAATCATTTATCGTGAATGGAATATCTGTCGATATTACAAAGCCTGCAGGAGATGCTATTTCACGGAGAATATACTTGCCATAAAGCAGTTTCTCGAAATATTCGCCCTTATCAGCTTTTGATTTCCATTCTCTGATTACCTTGTTGTCCGAAACTCTTATCAGCTGGAGTGTTGCTCCTGCAAGAGGTTTCGAGCCTGTGAGTGTCTGCTTTGAGATATAAAGAGATGTCTCTTTGTTTATCTCGCTTGCTGTCTTTTCAACAAATTCGATGTTCTCATTGTACTTGAGTTCGATTTTCTGTGTAGGGTGTGCATTGATGTATCCGTCAGGTGCTTTGGTCTCAACTATCATATAGTTGTAGCCTGTCGGTACTTCATCAAATTTCAGATAACCCTTATCGTTTGTTGAAAGTCTCTGAATTATCTTACCCGTAAATGTTACCTTGTTGGTCTTCGGGTCAATAGAGTGTGTAGCCGCAGTGTAAACTGTCTTGTTTCCTATCTTTACATTTTCAAGAGCGTAAAGTACGAATTCTGCTCCTTCAAGAGGTATCTTAGTTCCGTTCTTGGTAGAATACTTGTAAACGGAAATGTCGCCTCTCTGCCAATCGTTAGTGTAAGATGTTGAAACAGAAGAGTAGTACAGCTGTGCCTTATAACCGAGGGTTATTTTTCTTTCAGTTTTATCACCGAGATTTACATAGCCATAAGGTGCTTTTTCTTCTCTGATGATAAATGTCTGTCCGACTTTCTGCTTGCTGAACTCTGCGATAGCTTCGTTCTCGCCTGTTGTGGCATTCTTGACTATCTTAGTAGTCTTTTCTTCGATTTTCTTACCCTTCTTGCCGTTTGCGTCTACGGAGTAAAGTCCGAATACCGCACCTGCAAGAGGGTCGCCGTTTTCGTCGGTTTTTCTTACTGTGATAATGCCTTTCTGCCATTCATTTTCAGCTTTGATAACAACCTTGATTTCTTCTGTATCCTTGCCATCATCCTTAGCTTCTACATACCAAGTAGGTCTTTCAAGCTTTTCGTTGATGAAATTGGTATAGTTATCAGGGGCTTTAGTTTCAACAACTTTGTAGGTGTATCCAAGAGGAACATTCTTGAACTCTGCCGTTGCCTTTTTGCCGTTGAAAGTTGTTGTTATGATTTGGATTCTCTGTCCCTTCTTATAAAGGACTTCTCCTGCCGAGTTAACAACATCCTTATCAGCCGGTGCATAGAGTGTGAACTCTGCATCCTCAAGAGGAGTTCTCTCTTCCTTGTCAATCTTTTCAACCGTCACACTCAAAGGCTTTGGCTTGTTTCTCTGCTCAATAGCAAGAGCAGCGACTGTGCCGTTTCCATTACCCTGTGCGGTGAATTCTTTTCTCCAGTTGACATTTCTGATGAAATTTGTAGGTGCTTTTACTTCCTTGATGTAATACTTGTGATTAACAGGTATTTTGAGGACATTGCCCTTTTCATCTTTGAAAGTAGTATTACCTGTTGCGTCTGTTTCAGGTGTAACAGATATTTCTTGGTCTTTCTCCCAACGTGGTGAACCATCAACATAATTGATTGTTTCGTTTGCATAAAGTGCGTATTTAGCACCTGCAAGCGGTTTTGATGTAGTCTCGTCAACTTTCTTCACATTGACTCTTACTGTATCCCAGTCGTTTGTGACGGTCTTTGCCACAGAAATTATTTCTTGTGTCTGTGGTGCATTATCGGGAACAGTTATCTCAATAGGTGTCTTATCAAGTATATATCCTGCTGGAACAGCTGTTTCAATGATATTGTACTTATATTTGTTTCCGTTCTTATCATAAGCAGGAACATTTTTGAAATTGACTGATGCAGTACCACCAACAGCCTTTGTGACCTGAGTGTCTATCAAAGCATTCTTTGCATAAAGAATATCGCCGTTAGGTTTCTTGATGTCCTGTGCTGCTCTTAACTCGAACGTAACACCTGTAAGAGGAATTACCTTTACACCGTCAGTTCCTTTCTTTATTGCCTGTATAGAAAGTTTTTGAGGAGTATTCTTAAAAGTTGGAACTGTAACAGGAATGAAAGTTGCTTGTGAGTTATTGTCGTCAAGGTCAAATGTCTTCTTGCTGTTAGCTGAAAGAACATAACCTTTTGGTGCTTTTATTTCCTGTACAGTGTAGTTGTATCCTGTCGGAACTCTCTTTGAGAATACAAGTTTACCGTTAGTGCCTGTCTTTCCTCTGCTGATAGGATTTGAGGTATCGCCTGCTTTATAGGTCTTACCGTCAATTACAACATTTTTATTAGTAGGGTAGAGGATAAATTCTGCACCTTGCAGTTTTTCTCCGCTGTCACCCTCTTTGATTACGGTAATTTCACCATTCTTGTGTTTATTAGGAACCGTTGCCTCATACTCAAAGACTTTCTTTTCGGTCTTGTTATTAGGTGTGAATGTGAACTCATACTTTTGTTTGTTAGCTACATAGTTCTTAGGTGGGGTAATTTCCTGTACATAGTATTTACCCTCAAGGAGATTTCTCATAACTCCCGTCTGCTCATTCAGCTTACGGCAGAGAACCTGTCCTCTTTCGTCACCAAATACCAATTTTCCATTGGAATTTGTAGTGCCATAGGCAATCAGGTCGCCTTTATGATAAACCTTTATGTCACCAATAGTATGATGAGTCTTTGTGATGTCTCTCAGTTCAAGTCCGTCCTGATTGGAGTAAAGTCCGAATACTGCGCCCTGCAGTTTTTTGCCCTTATCATCTACTTTGTTAATGGTTATTTCCATTCTCTGTGGAGAGTTGGTAAAATACGTTTCGCCTGTATACTGTCCCTGTACGGAGTGAGCCTTTGCATCCATTTTGATTGAATGACCGTTAATTCCGTCAGCACTCAAAGCATATCCTTTAGGTGCTTCAATTTCTTTTACGATATATCTGAAACGATAAACATTTTCTCCGATATATGCATAAGCAGGAACAGCACCGAAATCTACCTTACCGTGAATATCAGAGGTTGCAGTCTGTACCTGAGTTCCAACTTTCCACTGAACTCCATTTCTTGTAAGAATATTTCCGTCACTCTCAATTACATAATTGTATTTTTGAGGAGTACCATTTCCGTTATTATTTCTTAATTCGGTATAGTCAACATACAGCCCGAATTTTGCACCTTGAATGCCGTTGTACTTATCGTCTTGCTTATAGACTTCCAAATCTGCGTGTTGGAAAGAATACCAGTTCATCAAAGGACTTTTCATCTGGTCTTGTACAGGTTTCTTTCCTGCAACAATATTTACATTTACAGAACCTGCTCTGAAGTAAGTATGATAGATGCTGTTTCCTTCACTGCTTCTGCAAGAATGAATTTTATTATACTTTGGTAATTCAACAACTGTATACTGACCTGCAGGTAGTCCGTCCATCCATATGATGCCTTCTCCACCACCATCTGTCAGAACGGTCTTCATCTTGGTAGCACTTGCAATATCCGTTGTAGTTGTACCATTGTAAACATAATTACCTTCTGCTTGTTTGGTGAATTTGTAGTATGTATAAGATGTAGTACCTTTTCTCAAAACGAACTCTGCGTCTGCTACAACACTATTTATTAGTGTTTTATCAGTGCTGTCGATGTTCTTCCATTGCTTACGGAATGTGAAACCACCTTTTTCTTCAGGTGGAGCTTTAAACTTTATTGTAGTGTCTATTGGGTCAAGTTTGTTGCCCCAAGCAAGTTTTTGCTTGTTTTGACAATAATTAACGGTATTATGATATTCGTGATATTCAAAACCCGAACCGGAATCTCTTGTATAAGTAAAAGATTTTGTTGCGTTAGGAGCAAGAACACTTTGACTTGCCGTAATAGTTGCTTTTGTACCACTTATCGTGCAGTTCCAACCCGACGCTGCTTTTATCGTGTCGATAATATCTATTTGTTCGGTAAAAGCTCTGCCATATGTTCCGGCAGATATATTCTGTCTCAATTCAGATAAGTCTATCGTTACAGTATAGTTGCTACCGCTTCGTGTCATATTATAAACTTTACCTGTCCTTGAGTCTGCTGCAACAGCATTATTCTTACGCCTATTTATCATAGTTGATGCAACCCAATCGTATATTGCACCTGCTCTTGCAGTATAATTATGGGCAACAGAATAGTAGTTTATGCTGCTTCCTTTCGGCATAGTAAAGTCCGAATTTCTTCCACCCGTCTTTGTAACATACAAAGCACCATTCCTATTGTAAGCATATTCTTTACCAACAGTTTCCCATATAAGACACTGTATCGCCACATATCTATCAATAGCAAGCTGGTCTTTGTAACCTGATAAATTCATAAATTTCATATGATTAAAGTTACCAGTGCCAACTGAAGCTTGCCCCAAATAACATATTTCTGCTATGGCTTTCTGCCTCCATTTGTCTGTTACAACATTAGGAGTTTGCTCAACAAAATGACCCTCACCACGTCCAAGCTCTGCACCTTTCTGAATACAAAAAACTTCAGTAGTGTGATAAAGTTTGCTTGTTTCATAATTATATGGCTGTGGCACAAGCGACTGCCCATAGACAGCACCTGTTATAAATTCCTGCAAATTCGTGTACTTTGTTGTATCGAGTGCTGACGCTTCAAAAACGCCAAAGTCCACCCCACTAAAAAGTGAGGTGGCACATACAGCTACGGCGAGTGCGCCCGATATTACTCTCTTAAACCATTTCAGCTTTTTCATAGTCATTTTTCCTTTCATTATTCAGCTTTCGCTAAAACAATCACGCAAGTACCTATCTGTTGTTTACTGAACTGAACATACCACATTATGTTAAACTCGTTAGGGTCATACCCACCATACCAACTCAAGTTTTCAACTACCAAGCACCTGACATCATTATCAAACGCCTTTATATCCTCTAATGATGAGGTTGGCAACACACATATGTCTCTGCAAGTTATTTCGTTGAATGTTACTCCCGTTTGATAATCGTCTGTTAACTTACCATTCGGCAAACGATACAGGTGCAGATTAGGATTGAATTTGTACTTTGGGTACAGTTTCTTGCCGTAATTGATGATTTCGTTTCTGACTGTTTCGTAGTCACTTGTAGTTCCCTTACCACTACCTATGCGATAAAGTGCTTTGTAATAAGGTGACATATTCGCTGTTGGGTCTGCTGTCTGCTTGCTTGTAGCCTTTGTTGTAGCTTTTGTAGTAGCCTTTGTAGTCTGCTTTGCTGTAACTATTGGCTTTTGGGTAGCTTTTGTAGTTACGATAGGCTTTGCAGTAGGTCTTGTAGCTACGGGTTGTGTTGCAACAGCAGAAGTAGTAGTAGAGGACTGTTTTGTAGTTGTAACAGCCTTTTCACTTTCATTTTTGCTTTCGCTTGTTTTGGTAGTTGTGGTAGTCTTTTCAGACTTGCTTTCGTCAGAAGAACTATCAAACTTGCTATCGTCAGTTGTGTCGGTCTTGCTTTCGCTGTCCGACTTGCTGTCTGTAAAGTTTGTGTCCGATGTATCGGTTTCAAAACTATCGGTAGGTGCTACCTCTGTTTTGGTAGTTACGCATACCTGTGTGGTAGTCTTTTCCGAATTGTCTGTCTGAATGTTGCTACCGCAACTTGTCATTGTAGCCAATATAGCTAATGTCATTACGATAACTTTAAAGTTTCTTTTCATAAGTCATTCTCCTTTACACATTGGGTCTGTGGTTTTTTCCTTGATTTTATTGTACCACTTTGTACTCCAAATGTCAATAGGATAATGTAGAAAATATCCGTTAAAGTTGTAAACAATTTTGCATTTGGTTAAATGACTTACCTTCAGGGTGGTGAACCCTTGTTGTTCTTATCCTTGTCCTCAATCACAGCGTTTACTCCCTCGTAGGTATTATCCCCACACAGATTTTCAAGTGTTTTAATCACCTGTCCTATGCGAGAGGGAGAGTAGTTCTTTGCCTGTGACTGCTCAAATGTGTTCTCGAAATAGCCTTCCTTGTGACGTATTACTTTCACATATCCCTGCTCACCGGAACACTTGTTAGTCCATCTGACAATCATTACTTCACATCCTTTCTCTTCTTTTTCCGCTTTTTATCATCATAGCCCTCAACAGTATCAATGATGAAACTGCATATGTAGCAATCTATCATCTCTTTCAGATAGCTGTTATACGGCTCTATGATTTCTCGTGTAAGTCCCTCAATCGTATCACCCGAAGAACTATCGACTTTCTCGTGTATGTAGTTCTCCATATTCTCCTTGTTGAACAGCGTCTTTTTCAAATCCATAAGTTCCTGCAAGGTCTTTCGGTCTTTCTTCTTGAGGTTTTCGGCATTGTAATCAACCAATTCCATAGTCTTGTCACCCGTCCTTATTTTGTTTTAGGCTCTTTTTGCCCTTCACTGTATTTAGACGGGGTAAAGTTATTTTTTTCTATTTTTTTCTTCCTTTCGGGTTTTTCCTTGTTGATGTAGAAGATATAGCCTCTTTTTTTGTTACCCACATCTTTGACCGTTTCGTAATGAAACTCAAGAGTTGTTTTTTCGTTTATTTCCTGCGCTGCAGGCTTGAGTATCTTGAAATTGAACTGTTTGTACCCCTGCTCCTCGCTGTATGCGAATGGGGAAGTGCAGTTGACGATTTCTCTGACAGTTTCAAAGTCAAGAGCGAACTCCGACTTTCTGCTTTGCTCAAGGAACAGGTAGAGAGAATAGCTGTAACGTGATTTCAGCTTTATCACATTAGCGAGTTTGTACTTGAAATAACCGAGATTTTCGATATTGAAAATCGCCGTTTTTGCTTTTTCGGTACAGCAAAGTTCTATCTCCCAGTATCCGTCTTTTCGCCTGTAAAGGTCAACGACCTCAAACAAGACCATTTTCCGAAAGGCTTCCTCGTATCCTTCGGGAACATCCATTTCAAGCGTAATAGGAACGAACAGCTTGTTAATTCGCTTTTCGAGTTCTTCTCGTCTTATCCTGTCTACGCCAAGTATGTTTTCGATTTCCCGTTTTTTCAGACGCACTGTCCTGTGTTCAGGGTCGTGGCTGTTAATTCGGGCGAGATATATGTCAAGGAGTTTCAGTTCAGCAAGAGAGAAATCCTTACGGTTAAGGCTCAAAAGAGGATTGGATTTCTGCACAATGGCTCTCTTTGCTTCACGAAAACCCTGTAAAACAAGTCTGTTGTTTTCCACAAGCTTCTGGTCTTTCATTCTGTTTTCCTCATTTTCGGATAGATTTTAGACTTGATTTTTCCAATCAAAAACGAATGTTATCTACACTATACCACAATCTTTTGATTTTGTCAAGGGGTAGTTTAATCACCCTATTACCCCCTCAACTAAACTACTATAACCCACATTTACCTGCGTTTGACTGCATTTAACTCCAATTCACAGGGGTGGATTTTATGTAAACCGAATTGTAAATTTTTTTGAAAACCGTTGACATCAAGGGTGGATTTTATGTAAACCGTTTTAGCACTTTAAAGTGGATTTTATGTAAACCGAACAAAAAATGGGGTATGCCTTAAACCCTTTATCTACGGCATTTTCTCGATTGGAAAATATTTCCCTTATATCAAGTAAGGTAATACCTATACAGAGTAATATCAAGTAAGATATCTCTTAACAGAGTATACTCTGTATAGAAATATCTTAACAGGTATACTCTGTATAGAAATAGCTATACAGAGTAATACCCTTTAAGCAATCTCATAGTTATACCTGTACAGGTATATTGCTTAAAGGGTACGCAAATAGCTGTCAAGTGAATTGCCTTTTGCTTTGCTCACAAAAAATTGCTGTCGATATGCAAAAGGTCGGCTCACGCCGATAGCAAGCTTTGCTTGCTCTTCAAGGCAATCGGGTGTTGAACATAGCTGTAAAGAGAATAGCTTGACAGCGTTCAACGCCCTCTGCCTGCGACATTACTCGACAGAAATTACTTTTTAGCCTTGAGGAAAGGAAGTGGATTTTGGGTGGAGTTGGAGCAGGCAGCATCATTTCATTTGGGACGATACGCAGTGGTGTCAAGGAAGAGTTCTTTACATTTTAGGTGATTATGAACAAACGGTGAATTGAAATATGTGATAAAGCAGTACACTAAAAGTTTTCTCAATTAAGAAAAATTGTAACATTCTGTCTATATCTTGTTAATTCTTTTTCTTATCACAAGAGTTATAATTGAAATAGACCAATTAAGTGGTTATTTCGAGAGGTCGGGTTTTGTGGATAACGCAAAAAAGCGACTTTTCACGCACTTTAACTTATGAAAGGAAAACTATGAAGAAATGATAAGCGTTCTTGAAAAAAATGGAGCATATATCATTACGATACAATATCCTACGCAGGAAGAACAGGACATAGCTATGAGAGCAAAGGACTTGTTTTTGCGTAGTCTCAACGAAGAAAAAGATGCTGTAAAGCAAGATGACTTTACAACAGAAGAAAGAGCAAAAACAGTAAGAGTTGTTGTAAAAGATGATGAGGGTAAAGAGATACTCAACAAGGTTCTTGTCAATAACTCCGAAACAGAGTTTCTCATACAGCATTACAGGTCTTGCGGTAATGAAGTTACCGTGACGGATATAGTCGAAAGTGACGATATGAAGATAAGCGACCTGCTTGACTTTGAGGGTTTTGAGGAACTCGCTGATGACACGAAAGTGCCGTTTGAGAACAGGTGAGAAAAATGGAAAAAGAGTTTAATGGCAGAACCTATAAAACAAAGAATTTTTTCAAGGAAATATTGCTGTATGGAGCATTGACGGTTGCCTGTCTGGTATACAGGGTATGGCTTGGGGCAGTGATATTTTTTGTTCTGACCGGAGTAAATGTGTATCTTCAGATAAAACGTGGTGGCAACATTGATGACAGCATTATCAAACAAGGTTATTACCAGTACAGACAGAACAAGAGAGAGTCTAAAATCGCTGAAGCAAAAAGGCGTGAGGAATTTGCAGAAAGTATCAGAGAATTGGAAGAACAATTTGATGATAGTGAGATAGATGAAGAGCTGGCAAAGCTCGAAGAAAATGAAAGGACGGAATGAGAGTGTACACAGTATTTATCACAGAAAAACCGAGCGTTGCAAGAGAATATGCAAGAATTCTTGGAATATCGGGTGGAAAGAAGGACGGATATATTGAAGGTCGTTCTTCAATGCTCAACAAGGATGTAATCATTACTTGGGCTGTAGGTCATCTTATCACGATAGCGCAGCCAAAGGAACAGGACGAAAAGTGGGGTGCAACTTGGTCTGAAATGCCAATGCCTATCATACCTTCAAACTTTAAGTACAAGCCTATCGGCTCTGCTTATGACCAGTTCAAAATCGTCAAGAGCATCTACACCAGAGATGATATTGAGCGTATCTATTACGCAGGTGACTCTGGACGTGAAGGTATCTACATACAGGCACTGATAAGAAATCAGATTTTCAAGAACAAAGACCCCAAATGTGATGAAAGAGTAGTGTGGATAAACAGCTTTACCGATGCAGAGATAAGCAGAGGTATCAGAGAAGCAAAACCTTATCACGAGTATGACAATATGATAGCGTCTGGCTATGCAAGAGCCATTGATGACTGGCTTATCGGAATGAACTTTACGATAGCACTTTCTGTGGCTTGCAAGGGCAAGGCAATAAACACAGGAAGAGTAATGACACCTACTCTTGCAATGGTAGTGCAGAGACAGAACGAGATTGATAATTTCGTTAAGACAAGCTACTACGGACTTTCTGCACAGACGCAGGATAATATCCTTAACTGGAAGGCTGTAAAGGGTAGCAAATTCTTTGAAAGTGATGAACTTTACAACGAGAATGGTTTCCTCAAGAGGAGTAAAGCAGAAGAACTTTACAACGAGTTTTCAGCAGATAAAAAGCTGACGATAACCGATGTAAAGGTCGAGCATAAAAAGGACTACGCTCCAGCGTTTTTCAATCAGACAGATATACAGGCTTTTTGTTCAAGGACATTGAACATAAGTCCTACACAGACACTTCAGATAACACAGGAATTGTATGAGGCAAAACTCACAACTTATCCGAGAACCTCTGCAAGAGTAATCAGTGAAGCGGTTGCAGGAGAACTTGCTAAAAAGGGATACAATATTCCTCATATGAAAAAGTATATCGACGATAGCAAAATTGAAGACCACTATGCAATAATTCCTACATTTGAAGGAGACACTTCAAGTCTTACGGGACTGAAAGAAAAGGTCTACAACTTCATACTCAAGAGATTTATGGATACTATGAAACCGCCTTTCGAGTATGATGCTGTGGCAGCAACATATCAGCACTCAAACGGAGAGTTTTTCTTTGAGAGTTTCAAGAATGTAACGAACAAAGGTTACAAGGAAAAACTTGAAGATGATGAGCAGAGTCACAGAGATGTTCCTGTCAAGGGAAATACCATTACAGTAACAGAGTTTTCTATCAGAGATATGGAAACAACACCGCCTACTCCATACACAACCGGTTCACTTGCAGTTGAAATGGAAAAGGCAGGTAAATTCGTTGACGATAAGGATATGAAAACAGTTCTCAAGGAGAGCAAAGGTATTGGTACATCTGCAACAAGAGCAGGTATTATTCAGAAACTTATCGACAAGGAATTTATAGTAGTAGACAAGAAACAGAAAGTAGAGCCTACGGCTTTCGGAAAAGCAATAATTCCTATTATCGCAAAGTATGATGAACAGCTTGTAAGTCCTGCGAAAACAGCAGAACTTGAAATGGAACTTTCAGAGATTTCTGATGGTAAGACAAGCTATGAAAGTCACATAGAATTTATGAAGAAATATGTTACTGATACAGTAGCAAGAATAAAGAATGGTAAAGGTGACAGCCTTGTCGGTGTACAGGGTGCGACCTTTGGAAGTAAGGTAAGCACAAGCAGCGAACCTCTTCCAGCCTGTCCTCATTGTGGTGGAGAACTTGCGATAGGAAATTACGGAGTATACTGCAAGAACAAATGTGGAGTAACTCTCTGCAAGGTAAAGGGCATTTCCTTGACAGAAAAGCAGGTAAGAAAATTGCTTGACAAGAAGGAACTTGTGCTTAAAAACGGAGCAAGAGAAACCACAATTCTTCCACAGCTCACAGAGAATACTTTTGAGGGTAAAACATACTATAACTGGACAGTAAAGACCGGTGACTTGACAGACCTTCCACCTTGTCCACATTGCGGTGGAAAACTCAAGTCGGAGAGTTACGGAATTTGCTGTGAGAATAAGTGCGGAGCAAATCTGTCAAAGGTATACGGATACAGTCTTTCTGACGAGCAGATAAAGAAACTTCTCAACGGAGAAACAGTGACCTATACGGATAAGGGAAGAACCACTACGGTACATCCTGAACTTGTACCGAATGAGTATCAGGGAAAGACATATTTCAACTGGAAATCGGAGAGTACAGGTGGCTTTAAAAAGTCTTTCAAAAAGAAGAAATAGTGTAAAGGAAAAGGGATAGTAATGACATTTAAAGAACATATGAAAAAAGCCGAAGAAAATGAAAGGGAAAGGCAGAAAAATTCTGCCCAGCAATATAAGGTCAAGATAGACTTTAATGATGCGGATTTCGGCAAAAGTTCTGAAAATGACTATCCCCTTTTCGTGAAAAATAATAGGTACGGATATAGGGTGCATATCAATAATGTTTTCGCTCATAAAAAATATCTTGAATGGAAGAAAAGAGTGGGCGTAAAGGACATACCTTCTGATGCACAAAGACTTGAATTTGAGGAAGAGTTTATTGAAAAAATCAGAACAGGAGAGTATGAAGTACCCAACTATAAAAAGGCACAGAAAAGTAAGGACGAACTTAACAGATAATCGGTAAGCAATACGGCTTATCGTTATCATAAATTTGACGAGCAAAATGCTCTGGAAAGGATGAAAAAACATATGAACAAAAAGGACATCGTAGAGGCTGTCTACAAGACAGGAAAAGTAACCTCAAGGAAGAACGCAACAGATGTAGTAAACACTGTATTCGATACTATCGTTAACGGTGTAAAGACAGAGAATACTGTTACTATCATCGGTTTCGGTACATTCAGAAAGGGTTATGTAACTGCAAGAAAGGGAAAGACCCCTAACGGAGAACCTTGCAAGATACCTGCAAGAAAAGTGCCGAGGTTCAAGGCAGGAAAGACTTTCAAGGACATAATCAAGAACAGCAGAACCAAGAGAAAGTAGTCTTCTGATAGTCAGAGGCATATGGCTGTGAGAAAAGATAAATATAGCAAGTTATAGTTATCTTTTTTGAACAACCCACTTTGCAAGTTCAAAAACTTACATCTTTTTACATCTGAATAGGAGTATTCGAGAAAATTACATCTCATAATTCCATTTTTGAGAATACGAATTGAAAGAACACGAAAATCTTGCAGTCATATGCGAAACTGACGCTTTAAGGCGGAAAAGAGTAAATAGGTCATTGTGTTGTTTTGAAAATATGAAACCACGCTGAAGATATGGAAATACTTTGTTAATGCTTTGTTAATATAAAGAACAAGACTTTAAAGATAACTATATGTATAGTTATATTTTGAGAAGAATATAATGACTTTTCTCTCGCTAAATAAGTAAAGGAAAGAAGGAGACTGTATATGGCAAATTTCTCAAAGTACAAATCATATGGCGTGGGTCATTTGCTCAAGCACAATAACAGAAAAAAAGGAGACGGAGTTCGTCATAGTAATGAGGATATAGACGATAACAGAACAGGACTTAACTATCATCTGAAATATGGTACTGTTGATGATGTTCAAAATCGTCTTAATCAGCTCTTTTATATGAAAAGAAAAGATATGACGATACTCGGAGAAATGGTAGTTACTTTGCCCAAAGATGTGAAAAAGACAGACGAAGATATGAGAAAGTTTTTCAAGGCTGTTTATGACTTTTACAGTGAAGATTTGGGTGAAGAAAATATCATAAATGCGGTGGTACATAGGGACGAAACAACGCCCCATATCCATATTGATTTTCTTCCTGTTGTGAAGGGTAATATCGACTTTGAAAAACAGTTCGGAGTAAGGGGCAGAATGGCACTTGAAATGTGGATGCTGAAAAACCCCGATAGAGAACTTGAAAGACTTTGTTGTTATGAAAAAATCAATCAGAAATATCTTGATACGATGCACCCAAGACTTGCGGCATTTGTAAAAGAAAGAATGGGTTACGAGGTATCAATTCTGAATGAAGCAACTATCGAAGGTAATAAGACGGTACTCAAGCTGAAAGCTGATGACCTGAAAGGCAAAGTTGGCTCATTGGAAAATGACTTTAAAGCGGTACTTACTCTCGGTAAAAAATACGGCATAAATGAGAATGACAGAGATGTTTTGCCTTTGATGTACAGAATATCCGACCTTGAGAAAAAGAATAAGGTTCTTGAGGGAATAATAGCAAGACAGGGATACAGATATACGTCTGAAGAACTTGAGGTATTGAGAAACAAAAAGTATGCTCCTGCAAAGTCTGCATATGTTAATGTTTTTCAGGGTTCTTTGGTAGATGCGTCAATAGAAAATGACGCAGCGATAGTCATAGAACTTTACGATAAAATTGAGAGAAAATCTCCGCAGCAGTCACTTATAGATAGTGATGATGACCTGTTCAGACAGACAAGACTTGTACAGAATTCTTCTGTAAAAGTTATGTGGAGAAACTCAAGAACATCGTCAAGAATGTATCTGTTTATCAAGACGGATAGTCCGAAAGAAACTATGGAAAATCTCCTTCTTTTTGAAGAGAGATTGCTTGAAGAACAGAGCCTTAGAAGCAAGAAACTCTATATGGATAAGATAGAGACTGACAGCTATGACCTTGCAAGAATAATACTGCAGAAAAATCATATAAACGCACAGTATTATGTAAGTCTTCAGACGCTTGAAAGGGAAACAGAAAAGGAAAAAAGTCAGGAAAAACAGAAAGACTAATGTATAAAAAATCCTAAAAGGAGATGTGAAATCATATGGGACTTTTCTCAAAAAAGAAAGTTGAAAAGCAGAAAAATACTGTTACAAAAAAGCAGAAAACTGCAACCGCAAGAACGGTTCAGGAACTCCTCAATTTCATTGACATTTCGGAAGACGGAATGGTGCAGACGAAAAAGGGATTTTCAAAAATCTATAAGATTGAAGATGCCAATTTTGTAACAGAACCGGAAGAAAAACAGGAAGATATTCTTGTGTCTTATTCCAAACTTATCAATCGTTTCCCCGAAAACTTTGAGACGAGTATAATCATCGTCAACAAGAGAAATTCAAACGATACTCTTGCAAACGCATATCATATCAAAGAACAGGGTGACGGATATGATAAGTACAGAGATGATTACAATAAAATCATCGACGAGAAGATAGAAGAAGGACACAATGATATTTCAAAGGTAAAGTACATAATGCTCAACTGCAGATGTAAGACTATAAACGAGGCACACGAACAGTTTACAGCTGCAGATATTGCATTGCAGGAAAGTGTCAAAACTATCAACAAGGTAGGTGCGAAACAGCTTGATGCAATCGAAAGATTGAAGCTGATACACGATATTCTCAATGGTATTGAGGGAGTTCCTTTTGAAAAGGAATATGATAGATATTTCACATCGCAGACAGACGGTGACGGAAGGGAAATGAAGACCCTCAATAAGAAAGAACTCAAGAGAAGAGGCGTATCTATCAAAGATATGGTAGCACCGCAGGTGGTAATAAAAGAAAGGTCACATCTCTTTCTTGATGAGGAGAGATATTGTAAGGGATTTGCATACAGAAATCTTCCTCTTACACTTGATACTTCTTTCCTTACAAACTCGACCAATCTTCCTTATGAAATGGTCACGGTATTTCAGTTCCAGACAGTGCCGAGAAAGGCAGCTTTGCGAAATGTAAAGGTACTTTCTACATCTGTTAAGGCGGATAAAATGAAGGCACTCAAGCAGCTTGCAAAGCAGGGTCTTGACGGGTCGCTTATAAACGATGAACTGGCAGCAACGGCAGAAGAAGCTGCAAGACTTCGTGATGATGTTGTAAGAAAAGGCAAGAAACTTTTCTATGCAACAATGGTAGTCACGATTTTCGGAAAGAGTGAAGAAGAACTCAATCTTATTGAGGCACAGTTCAAGTCCAAATGTGAGGACTATACTGTTACTCCGAACTACCTTTACGGTCAGCAGACAGAAGCACTTAATACTGCGATTTGTGTAGGTACTTCACCTGTCAAAATTGACAGAATGGTTACTTCTGATGACCTGTGTGCAGTGCAGCCGTGGAACATACAGGAACTGCAGGATAAAGGCGGTCATTTCTACGGTACAAATGCTATCAGCAAGAATATGATTATGTATGACCGTAAGCGTTCAAGACTTGCAAACGGTCTCGTATTCGGTCAGTCTGGTTCAGGTAAATCCTTTATCACAAAGGGTGAGATAATACCGAATTTCCTTGACGGAATAGACGATATGATTATCCTTGACCCTGAAAACGAGTATCGTATCATTGCAGATAAATTTGGTGGTACGGTAATAGACCTTGAAACAAACTCCAACTATCACATCAATCCTTGTGATATGTCAATGGAATGGTCGGATGTAAGAGCTGCTCCTGTGGTAGAGAAATCAGACTATATGGTATCTCTTGTCGAGAGTATTCTCGGACAGCAGAGAAGCTGTAACCCGTTTGAGGTAAATGTAATTCACAGAGCCGTAAACAGAATGTACGAGCCTTATGTGAATGAAATGCACAGGCGTTATAAGAACGGCGATAAGAGAGAAATTGATACAACGATAATGCCTACGCTCAAGGACTTTTATCAGGAACTTCTTGCTGATAATACTCCTGAAGGCAATAAGATTGCAATGGCTGTTGAACCGTATTGTATCGGTAACTATTCGCTGTTTGCTCACAGAACAAATATCGAGTCCAAGAACAGACTTACCGTATTCAATCTGCTTTATCTCCCCGAAAAGATGAAGGAAATGGCAATGAAGGTGTGTCTGGCAAATATCTGGACACGTATCGTAAAGAACAAAGAGGACAATGACAAGTACCATACAGGTAAGTCTATCTGGGTATATCTTGACGAGTTCCACTTGTTCTTCCAGACAGAGAGTTCTGCAACTACGATAATGACTTACTTCAAGCGTGTACGTAAGTACGGCGGTATTATGACGGGTATCACGCAGGATGTTGCAGATATTCTGAAGACCCAGCAGGGAACAGCAATGTTCAACAACTCCGGTTTCTTCATATTCCTTAACCAGTCGCCTATCGGCAGAAGTCAGCTTCAGAACCTCTATCAGATTTCTGACTCGCTTATCGACTATATCAAGGACAAGCCTTCAGGTGTAGGACTTATCTATAACAACTCGGTACTTATCCCTGTTGACTACAAACTTCCGAAATCGTCGGAACTGTATGAGATTATGTCCACTAACCCGAATGATGAATTCCACACGAAACAGAGAGACGCACAGGCTCTTGCTGAAAGGGAAAGAATGGAAAGAGAGCGTCTTATGGCAGAAAATGAAGATGAGGATACCGATGAGGAAGAACCTGATGAGGGTGAAGATACTGATGATGAGTTCAGCGATTTCTATGACCGATATTAACCACATCTGAATATTTTGTAAACATTTCGTGATATAGCGGATATTTTCTACATTATACAACCTTTAATTTCTGAAATGTGCTATATTGTATATAGCACATTCAGAGTTAAAAGGAGAGCAATATGAAATTCAAAGAAAGCAAAGAAAAAACGAACTTTTTAAAGGACAGAGCATATTACATATCTCCCGACAACTTCTGTCTCGGTTCAGAGATGAAATCAGCAGGGAAGATATTTAAAAAGATACTCTGTGATAAAGAACAGCAGGAAATTAAAGATGAAATCAAAGGTAACAACACAGCAATGGGAATGGCTGATAAGTGAATTAAAACTTATATCCCGTGTGCTTAAAGTGAAAACATATATGTCGCAAGAGGATATAGAGGATACGATATCTGATATTCTTGAGATATTGGTAAAAAAGCCTAAAAGGGCGATATACATATACGAAACTCAAAATACGGCATATCTTACAAAGATGTTCAAGGCAACAATTTCAAATTATCTTATCCTTGAAAACTTTGACAACACAAAGCACGTTAAAGAGTGGAAAAAGATAAGGAATGTAGCTGACAGGTACAATATAGAACTTATACCTGCCAATGCCTACAAGATAGAAGCATTTCTTGAAGATAAGAGGCTTACTATCCCGATTATCGAAGAAATCCTTAAAGAAAAGAGAAACAAAGTCAGCTTGGATGATATTTTGCGGAAAATAATAATTCAGGAGAAATATGATGAATGATAAGGAACTTTATGAAAGCTATACATCGGATGAAACGATAGAGATACGCAGAAAAGACTATTTCTGCGAACAGAGCGGTATTCCGAACAAAGACGCTTTCAATCATTTCACCGACACTATTGATATAGACCAAGAGTACAGACTTGTCTGTCTTAATATAGACCTCAACAAACCTAACAAGGAACAAGGATATGAGGCGGGCAGCAGAACAATGCGTAAGTTCTACCTCGCCCTTCTTGACCTTGATGTGTTTGTTTTTCGCATTTGCGGCGAAAAGTTCAATATCCTGTGCAGAAATGACCAGCTTGAAACGGTAAAGGCATTTCTGGACGAAGACCATAGTGACCAGTACAGGATATACTATGGCATACCCGATGATACTTACAGTATCTTTACGGCACAGGAAGTTATCGAAGAAGGAAAGAACCTTATGTATAAGGACAGAGAGGAAAAAGCAGGTATACCTGTCTTTTCTTCTGAAAAGCAGGAAGACAGCGAGAGCGCTGCACCTGTTGACCTTAGAGAGACCTCTCTGCATAAGTACCGCAGTACAATGTGGTACGATATTATAAAAATCAATGTTGCTCTTTCAAAGAATGAGTGGAAGGAGTACAACGTGTATGTATTCCCGACACAGAAGAAAGAGCCGTATGAAAGTATCCCTCTTGTTGTTGTGGCTGATGACTATGTAGAATACAAGGTATGCTACGGAAACGATATAGAACTCGTACTTGAAGGATATTTGATAAGAATTAACGCAAGGTTCGATAAAGAGGGAGAACTTGTAGTTTCGGTATTCCCCGAAAGAAAGGATATAAAGAAGATAAAGACAGAGTTCCTTGAGAAAAAGGCAGGAGTATGTATCCCCGAACATTTCGGCAAATATACCGAAGACGGAGAGATATATCCTATCAAGAGAAACATCAACGGTCTTACCGATTATGTTCTTCTCAAGGGTGAAGAGGCTGTTATGGACACTACCGGTCTTGTGACGGTAGGTGGTGAGACTTATGGTGTGTTTATGACAGATGAAGATATAGATTTGGTAAAGCAGTAACGAAAGGAAGATAGGTATGGACTTAATAAGATATAACAATGTAAATGATATGGCACAAGTCAATACTCTCAGAATAGTTGCGAAAATGCTTATGTCTTGTGCCTGCAGTATAACCGTATTGCAGGCGATACAAAAGGATAATGGGGAAATAAACACATTTCAGGTCAAAAACACGGTTTGTGACTGTGATATGAGAATTATTCCTGATGAGGCTCATAATGTGATGTATACGGTAATCAGGTCTAATGAAAAGCAGATACTGTTTCAGATAAAGAAATTTTTCAAGATAGTTCTTGACAGAGCAGAGTATAGATTCCATAACGGCAATACGAAAGAGGAAAGGGAGAACGACTATATTCTTGTCCTTGATTTCATAAAGGAAGACTTGGTAAATGAACTTGTATATCAGTTTTCTCTTCCTTATGTAGAAAAAGTTGAATGGAGTCCCGATAGAGACGATGAGATGATACTTACATCTCCGTTAGATGAGCCTCTGTTCGGAATAGGCAGGCTCTCACAGCAGGAACTTGAATATGCTATGATGCTTAATCGTGAAAGAGAGGAAGCAGAGCGTGGTTCTTACGGTGTGGATGAGGAAACAGACTGGTAAAGAACCGATAACTGTGTAAAAGGGGGAATTGAGATATGGGACAGCTTGACTCGATATTCAACGCTGCGGACAAGTATCTGTCTCAAGCTATAACGGGTGCAATCAATAAGAAAGCGGAACTCGTTAATCAGGCGGTAGAGAATGACCTTCAGGGGCAGTGGATGGATAGAGGCGTTACGTATGACGCTCAGGACTATAACAGACAGCGTATATCCAATCAGATTGAGTATGAAGAAAAATGTGAACTCCTTGAAAAAATGGGTGTTCCATATGCTACTACCTATATCGGTTCTGATATGGTACTGGAAATTCCGAAGGAAATTGACCAGTCCCAGACCACAGAACTCTATAAAAGTGTTATCCTTACAAGGATTGAAGAGGAAAGAAGAAAAACAGAGGAAAAGGAAAACAAAAATGTTTCGTACAATAACGCAGCGGAACAAAAACGCATAGATGACCGTAAAGACAAAGATGCACGGGAAGACCTTAACGCTATGACGGAAATCCTTGACAAGCGTGATGAATTGTCTCAAAAGGAGTCGGGTCTTACGGGAACTATGGACTCCTCAACTGTTTTTAAGATACTTAATGAAATAACAGAAAGCGATACCTACGGCTATCACGGAGAAAAATACGATAACAGCAATAATTTCGTATCTGAAAAATCTCCGTTCAAGCCACAGGAAAGCATACTTAATAATCTCGATACTTTCGGTTATGCCGTAAGCCTTGCGAGCAGGGCTTACAACGAACTCAAGAGTTTCGGTGACAACGAAAACGATGTATTTGCGAACAAAACAGCTACTCACAGTGCAGGAAGGTCTAAAGAAGCCCTTGTTGTTGACGGTGAGGTAATCATAGACGGACAGATAGTCGGAAGTCCTCATTCTACTTTCTCTTTGCAGGACAAACAGGTCTTTGAAGGGCAGAGAGATGAGATACTCCAGAAACATCAGGAAAGACTGGAAAAGGCTCACGATTACACTTTTTCTACCGACAGTAGAAGAAGGGAAAATGCTTATAAGATAGAGAATTCTGTCTATGACGGAGCATTGAAAAGTGATATTCAGAGTTATACGGTAAGTGGTGGTGCAGAAGCATTACGTGAAACTGATACATACAAGAATATCGTCAACAATCTCAACAGAGATATGTCTATATTGCAGGTAAAATCTAAGGCAATAGAAGGACTTGATAATTCTCACGTTGAAAAAGTAATTGCAGTAGTTGCCGATAAGTCAAAGTCAAACGGCATTATTGTTTCTATTCCCGCAAGAGATGCTTTTAACAAGCTGAAAGAAGAGGGAACGAACGCAAAACTTAACATAAATGAGAAAAATCAAGTTTCTCAGCTTATGGATACCTACGCAGCCAAGATAAACAAGGATATTGTTGCTCTTGAAATAAAGCTGAAAGAGTGCAAGGAAGGCTCTACGGAATATCTTGAAACACAGAGCAAGATGCTTGCACTAAAAGCTGAAAGAGACGGTTATCTTGAAACGGGAAAGAAATTCGCTATCAATGACAGCGAAAAATCTTTCCTTACCGCACAGGTAAAGACGGTCAATTCTCTTAATAGAGATTTTGGTCTTCATATATCAGCAGAGAAATACCTTACCACGAAAGACCTTGTGTCTATCAATGAGAAATTTCTTGCAAAGGCACAGACAGCAGGAGTAAATGTCCTGAAGAAAGGCGTTCGTGGTAATTACAAAATAGATGTTGAACTTCTCAAAGGACTTGACGCAAAAACGCTGAAGAAAATCGGAATAACTTCGGGTTCGAGAGATTTCCTTGTAAGTATCAACTCCGGTGGTGTTGACAGGTCGGGTCTTACCTCGCTGGGTGGTCTGATGTATTCTGGTTTTCTTAGAATAGATGACTCGCAGGACTGGGCTGAATTCAGACGTGATATGAGAAACGTCAAAAGTGCTGGAAAGCACACCAAAAGCGTTGTGACTAATGTACGCAAATACAGAGATATGCGTCAGAAAGAGAAGGCAGCAATAAAGGGCGTTAAGGGTGGCTGGAAGAACAAAGCCGAAGACGCAAAGAAAAAGCTTGAGGAAAAAGCGAGAGAGAAAACCAGCAGAAAAGTATCAGAAGAAAAAATACGCAAAGCCAACGATAAAGCAATAGAGGGCTTTAAGAAAAAAGTCAATAAATCTGAAAACTCAAAAATCAATAAACTCACCAAGAAAGTAGAGGGAAAGAAAAAGAAAGTAATCGGAAAAATTACCAATCCTAAAACCAGACTTGGAAGAGTGGGTGGAAGGTTTTTCAAACTTGTTGACGGATTTAATGCGTTCAAAAGAAAAGCAAAAGAAAAGCTTCTGTCTTTGGGCATAAAGGCAGGCGCAGCGGTTCTGCACTTGTTCCTTCCTATTGCAGGTGTTCTTGTTTGTGTTCTGGTGGTAATTACTATAATACAGTCGATATTCAATGCACCTTTTGAATTCATTGATAAAATGCTTGCTCCCGCCAATAAGGAAGAAACGGTTGTATATCAGCTTTACGGATATATGGATACGCAGGAAGCTGCGTGGCTCGACCAAGTTCTGAGTTATGACTCAAAGTCAGCGGGTAATGCATTTGAAAACAGGGAAAAACTGAATTACGGCGTTGATTACAGTAGCTTTGTAGAGTATGTTCAGCAAAAATGCAACAATGAGATAGTCTACAAGGGAGATAAGATGTACATTAACCCATTTGCAGCCAATGGACTTGCAGGTGCGGTGTACAATAAGAATGAAACCAAACTCATAAATGAGAAATACTTAACAAAAGTTGATAAATATGACGGAAAGTTTGATTTCGCATTATCGGCTAATGCTAACAGCTATGATAAGAAACTTTCAAGCGAAAAAGGCGCAGAATATCTGACACTCCTTTCGTGCGAAAGAGGACACACGAAAAATGCCAAAGACATTTTGTGTATGACAGACTGTATGTATCAGTTCTCCATAAATACGATGTTCAATGACGATGGTGGAGAACTTTACTCGATACTCGGTAAGTCTCCTGCACAGGTCAACTGGGAGAATTTCCACAACAAAGTTATAGGAACGCTCAAGTGGGCGTGGGACACCGCAAAAGCGGTGGTAGGCAAGGTATGGAATTTCTTCAAGGGACTTTTTGGCGGAAAGAAAGAAAAATACACGATACCTGACTGGACGGTATATGTAAGCGGAACAGTTGGGTACGAAGCGGTGCAGACTTATGTAGCAACGCTATGGAATGCCTCACACCAACACGTTGTTGGTCTTGGCGTAGAATATTATCCTGTTGGTGATGTCACGGTGAAAAGCGGTGGGAAAACACTAAATATCACTAAAGACATATCACAGCAGCAGGCGAGTGAATTCGGAGTATGTAAATCTCCTATCACGAACAAGTTTAAGATAGGTATTATGCAGGACGGAAGAATTGCTCCTTATATGACCAAAGAAGGAAGTAATGTCAAGTACGCCCTTGATACAAAGCAATATAAGGTCAATCTCACAATGGCTAAGAACCTTGCGTCAGATGAAAAGCCTTGCGTATGGACTGGAATGGGTGATAATAAAGCTACATTTGATAAGATAGACAGCTTTATGAAGAGCAAGGGCAGCAGCTCCTGCTGGACTAAGGAAAGTAGTAAGACATACGGAGACCCTAAAAAGACATCTGTTGCAAGAAACGGACAGTGGTATGACGAGAAAGACATTAAAAAGGCAAAGGAAGACGTAGATAAGCAAGTCAGAAATTTATATAATAACTACAAGCTTCCTGCCGACCAGTATAAGATATCTGCATACGACGCACCTAACAGCAAAAATATAACTGCATTCAGCAGGTGGACAAGTTCAAAGCCTGCTTACAACTGTGTATACTCTGTATACCAGACAAGACAGGCAGTAGATAAGTATGAGTATGATTATTACTGGATGGAATTTGACGGAAAAACCATTCATAAAGAAACTTTGTCAGAGGATAAGTCTGAAGGAAATCTTCCGAAAGAAATGAAGGATTACTATGACAAGTTCTTTAAGGATATGGAAAAAGAACACGAGAATGTTACCGTCAAAGGAAAATACACAAAGAAATCCGATACACAGCAGAGTCCTAAATTCAACGCTTTTGTTAAAAAGAGCGTAACAACTGTAAGGGACGACAACAAGGAATTCAACTATCAGGACATACCCGATGATAGTGATGTAGAGATACCTGTAACTTACGTTGTAAGAAAGAGACCTGTGTATAAGACACAGTACAAGTATCAGGGCTATGCCAATGCAGAGCAGAGATACGCAGAGGTATACAAGCGTGACTGCAAGGGTCACGATTTCAAATACTGCGGCGGTCATATCTGCTATCACTCACAGGGTATTGCTTATTCAATGACTAATGAGCAGATACTTATGTGCGGTGCTCTCCCCGAAACTGCAGAAGCACCTATGGCTCTTGGATACAACCTTGAACTGAATGGATATTCTGAAATAAAGGGTAAACACGAAAATGTAGATTACTCCACTCTCTCAACAGCTATATCGACCGGTATGATAGGCGACCCGTGGACGATTTCACAGGGAAGCTACATCGGAAGCAAAAAGGGTCTTGAACTATGGACGAGAAATGAGAAATCTGCTGAAGCGTGGATAGAAAAAGGCGACAAAAACGATAAAGAAAACGGCGGTCAGTTTATACACGTAAGTTCTGAATTCAAGAAGAATGTGAACAGATACAGAGATATATTTGACATAGACACAGGAATAGAGAAATCTTCTCTGCTTTTCCCGATACATCACGTTGACTATCACGAATTTGAGGGTTGGAGTGCAGACAACATAACCGTTGCTGCATCGAAACTCGCAATTGACTGGTATGAAAACTATGAATTTGATATACCTTACGAAATAAGTCAGAGAAACTCGTTCCTTTCCTATGGCAGAACTCTTACTTATGACAGTGAGTCGGACGCTAAAAAGGACTTTGACTCAAGTACAGGCAGATATAAGCAAGCACAGGAAACCGCAAAGAAATCGACAGGACTTGAAAAAGGAAAGCTGGAAAAAGCGGGTGTTCCATTGAGCGAGAAAGATATAGAACATATCCTTGCGGCTCTGAAGAAACAGTACGGAGCATATTTTACAGCTGAAAGAGAAGAGGTTGTAAAATCAGCTTTGGGTTGGGTAGGCAGAGCACATTACAGTGACTACCATACCGAACACGATTTTCTCTGTAAAGCCTGTGAAAGCAACGGAACAAAGGTTGAACTGCAATATGGAAATAACGGCAATAAATGGAGAATAGTACGTCCGTACAACTGTACGGCAGGAAATTCTCTCGGTTTTGCAAAGTACATTTATCAAAAAAACGAAAAGAGCGTTGACAATTGGAATACATCTAAAATGGTCACACCTTATAAGGATATGTCTAATATGATGCCTGCGGATATAATCTATCACAAAGGCATATACAACTCAAACGGAGAAATTGATATATCAAAGGCTGATTTCAAGGGTGCAACGGTTGACGATTTCAAGCAAAACCTTAATATCACTTACTACGATAACGTAGGAGATAAGACTACGAATGTAAACGGAAGGGAAAAGGAGTATTTTACTTCTGTAATCAAAAAAGACCTAAAAAACAATGCTGTAATCTTTATCGGCAAACTTGGAATGAACGTATCTCTTTCAAACGGTGAGTCTATTAACAAGGACTCGATACTTACAGTAGAACTTCAGTCGGTAAACGATATAGGCAATGTATGGCTGCATTACGAAAAACCTTCAAATCTGTTTGATACATCGTATTCTACATCTCCATACTGGGTATTCAATCCTGATGACAGAACCTATATAATCAAGCACAGCACACAGACAGTCTATATAGGAAGATAAGTGAAAAAGGGGCAGATAGTTTCTGTCTGCCCCATATCACAATAAAATGACTTTACTCTATCTTAATATACAGAGGGGAAAAAAGGAAGTGACAGTGTGAGCGTTGAGTCATATTTTAATAAATATGTAAAAACCGAAGACAGAAGCAGTGTACAGCTTATGTATCTGATTTTGAACGGTTTTGACCTTTCTCAAGTTGAAACGATACATACTATCGAAGAAGACAAGAGTTTTGGTATCAAGATACGCAAGGTATACGGCAAGACGAAAGAATATGTAGATGTGAGAAAAATCGAAAGAGAAATAGAGAACACACAGTATCCAACTATCTGTTCTCCTGTATCTTTTGAACTTTACTCCAAAAATCCGAGAATATATCTTCATCAGCCAATGATAGAGGATAAACCTTTGATAATCAATGATATGGGAGTTATCTCACGTTTTATGATTATCACAGAAGACAGAGTTATATCAAGTAATGAAGCAAAGCCAATATCCGATACATCGGATTGTGGTTTCACCTACTTTATGCAGTATGTACTTAAGGATGATGTAACGATAGGCAAGTGGCACATCTCTTACATCAATAAGGTATTCAATATCTCTTACCTTACTGAAAAGGATGGGGAGATACTTGAAGACAGTCTTTATACAGCAATGGAAATGGAAAAGACCACTACCTTTAAGATAGTGATATATATAATACGCAAGATAGCCTCGACTTTGGAAGACTGGGCAGGAGATAATTTCGAGACACAGTCATATGAACTTTTGAGGAGAGACGAGAATGGAAAAGGATAGTACCTTTCAGACCTTTGACGAGTTCACTGATGATATTTTCAATGAACCCGAAGACGGTTATGATGAGCCAAATGAAGATGAACCTGAATTCCCTGCTGGTGAAGAACCTATATACAAAGAGGAGTTTCCCGATGAAGAAGACAACGGGACAGGACTTTTCGCAGAACTTAATGCTATTGTCGATAAAAATGAGAATGGCGTTTCGGTAGGACAGTATGAGGAGATATATCAGCAGGAAAAAGATTTGCCCGACGAACTGCCTGATACAGATGAAACCCAGCCACAGGGCAGCGGTGACGGATTTGACCCCAATAAAGAAACGGGGTTTGTAATCGAGAGAACACCGAGCAAGGAAACGATAGAAACTATACAGAAATTTATCGGTGGATATACTATGCTTGTTGAAGAGATAGACAAGCATACCAAATCGCTCAGATTTGCTAATCTTGAGCCTATAAGATGTTACGACAAAGACGTAACGGATATACAGGCTGTGATTAAAGAAAAGCAGCAGCAGGTAGATAAGCTGGACAATGAAATAGCAGACCTTATCGAAAAAGGCGAGGACTCTTCCAAAGCCGAAAGCGAAAAGGCGGAACTGGAAAAAGAAATCAAAAAGCAGAAAGATGCTATGTACAAAAAGGTCAAAGAAAAAATGGGCTTGAAAAAGACAGTTTTCGCAAAGCCTAAAGAGGAGAAATCCTTTAAACAGACCTTGATAAAGGTAGCTATTGTAGGAGTTATAATAGCAGGTTTCTTTGCCGTAATGGGTCAGTCTTATGTTAACTATTGCTATTCAACAGGAAAACAAGCACCGTCTGCATTCGGAGCAATGTTTGGGTGGCTTGGAGCAGGTGATATGCCTTTTGACCTGTCGGTCATTGACATAGATATTATGCTTACTATATTTGGAATTGTTCTTGGTGCATATGCTCTTGTTGCGACATTTATACTGCTTGAAGCAGACACAAAGAAACGCTCAAGAGTAGGACACGAACACGGTTCTGCAAGACTTGGAACATCAAGTGATTTCAAGAAATTCCAGAAGAGATTTATGGAGAGAGGCGAATAAATTGCTGAACTTTTTAAAAAACATATTTGGAAAACCTAAAGACCGTATGCTTACTGATGCAGATTTCATTGACAACAATATGCTTTTCGGTATGTACAAAGGTCAGTATCTTGGACTTTCCCTTAACAACAAAAAGGTCAATCGTTCTGCGAATGTCCTTGTTATAGGCGGTACCGGTACAGGTAAAACTTTCAAATATATAAAACCGAACATTCTGCAGGAGAACTGTTCAATGATAATCACAGACCCTTCAGGCGATATATTCAGGAGCTTTGCTCCGTATCTTCTGTCGAGAGGATATAACGTATATCTCTTTAATGCGTCTGACTTTACATTCTCCAATCATTACAATCCTTTGCTGAATGTATATGACAGTGAAGGGAACATCTCCGAAACACAGGTCGATATTCTTGTTGACCTGTATATGAAGAACGCAAAGGCAGGTAAAGAGGCTGGCGGTGGAGACCCGTTCTGGGACAAGTCGGAAAAAGCCTTTATGACCGCTATTATCTATTACGTCCTTGAGAGTGATGAATTCGGTACGGACGGTCTTCATACAGAAGAAGATGGTACGCAGTGGGATAAGTGCTTTTCAACGGTGCTTAAATTGGTACAGCAGGCAAAGGTAGACGATGACAGTGAAGAAGAGTCTCCTCTCACGCAGCGTATGAACGCTTGGTTCAAGGAAATGGACGCACAGGGAAAACCGTATAAGTGCAAGATGTATTACGATACATTCCTTATTGCACCGCAGAAAACAGCGAACACTATCCTTATCACAACAGCCGTTGACCTTCAGATATTCTCTACCAAAGAGGTAGATATGATTACAAGGCTTGATAAGGAATATGAGGAAATGAATATTGACATCAACAAGATAGCTACACAGCAGACTTATCTGTTTCTCGGTATTCCGCAGTCACATCAGGCTTACAACTTTCTTATCGCTATGCTGTACTCACAGCTGTACGGCAGACTGTACGAACTGGGAGAACGTAAGTTGAGAGGCAAGTGGCATATCGGTTACAGAGCAGGAACGCCCGTATTCGATTATTTTGACAGTTTTGAAGAAGCACAGAGTTTCTATGAGCATATCGCCAAAGACGAGTTCTGCATTCAGGAGAACAGATACATCAACGGAGAGAAGATGTACAATATCGTCTGGAAGAGTAAGTCCTACAAGTCGTCTGTACTTCGTGCGCCTCTTGAAAAATATATAGATGATTTGGATGCAGGAAAAATGATTATCTGGGCAGGAGACGAGTTTGCAGGTGGAGACCCCTCGCTCCCTATCCACGTTAATTTCCTGCTTGATGAGTTCAAGAACATCGGTGAGATACCGAACTTTCTGACTATCCTGTCAACAAGCCGTAAGTACCGTATAGGTTCTCACGTTGTTATACAGGATATAGGACAGCTGAAAACGCTGTACAAAGACGGAGAACACGAAACGGTTCTTGCCAATGTCGATACTACTATCTTTTTAGGCTCTATCCTGCAGGAAGATAAAGAGGCTGTACAGAAAATGCTCGGTAAAACAACGATAAGACAGAAATCCACCTCTGTAAGCAATTCGGGTCCTTCTACATCATATACACCTACGGAAGTTGACCTTATGAGCATTGACCAGATAGGTGCTATCAATCAGGACGGACGAGATGATGAACTCGTCATTATCCGTGATGTAACGCCTTATATGTGCCGTAAACTTAACCTCACTGAACATAGGCGTTGGAGCAAGGTTCAGGAGTCAAAGAAACTTGGCATAGACCTTGAGAAGTATTACCGCAATAGTGCATTGGATAATGCTTTTCAGAATTAGGAAAGGAGAGTATATATGGATGGTTTTCTTGAAAATCTGCTTCTTTCAATATTGAGAGGAGTTACGATAAGCCCTAATTCTTTAAAAATATCAACTTTAGAAGGCTCAACTTTAAACACTGTTGTAAAAGGAATGTTTGACGCAGTTTTGATGATAGGTATGGGCTTGTCAATAGCATATTTTCTTCTTGAGATAAACAGAAAAATGATGTTTGAAAGAGATGACTTTACGCTGAAATCAATCACAGCACCACTTATCAAGCTTGTACTTGCTTTTTTTGTATTGAGGAATGGCTGGGATATTGTAAAGATGCTTATAGATGCTCATAACGGTATTATTGAAGCGTCAGCAAAGTGGGGACTTGAAGGTGTGAAAGAAGGTGCGGAAGCGGGCAAAACTACATTCTACGGGCTTACATCCTTACCAAGTGATGCACACCCGTTTAAAGACCTATCACTTATAACCAAATGTTTAGCCTGTCTGCCAATGCTGATTGCGTGGCTCGTATCCTGTGTATGTACCTTTGTATACTGGTATAAGAGTATAGGCTATAAGATAGAGTTTCTTTACAGAGTAGGACTTACCCCTGTTGCATTTGCTGATGTATACAGTGGCAATAACTCCAATATGTATCGTTGGTTCAAAGGATTTTTTGCCTTTGCATTATACGGAGCAGCATTTATCGTGATACCAAGAATAACGCAAGGACTTATAATGGATACTATGTCTGTATTCTGGGAAGATGCAGGAGAAAAAGCTCTTGAAAATTCAGACCATTGGACAAGCTTTCTTGCAGCATTTGGAGAAATAGTAAAAATGGGATTGTGGTCAATTGTAAAATTCATATTCCTTATGTTGCTCGCACCGATAGCGGCAATAGGTACTATATCGAGTGTACGGCAGCTAACTAAGGAAGCATTTGGCTAATATTTTTAGTCTGAAATAACGGATAATTACTATATAAACGGAGCTGATTTGAATGGAAATAAGAATTTCACAGGATATAAGAAAGTTCAAAACAAAGGATATAGGCAATTTCTCCTTCAAAGAAGCGGGATTTCTCGCAGTTGGAGCGAGCCTTGCCTTTGTAGCATATAAACTGTCGGGTAGTTTTGAAATAGCCATAGTACCTATGTTTGTAGTCATAGTGTTTGGCTTTTTCAAACCGCTCGGAATGTCATTTATGGAGTTTATCAGAACGGTAGTCAAGGACAAACTCACCACGCAGTTGTATATCAACGAAACGGATTTTGAGTATGAACCTGACGGTTTTGACGAACTTTACGGCGAACACATCGCTATCCCGTCGGACTGGAATGAGGTTATCCAAGCCGAATTACATCCTGAGTCCGAAAAAGATAGAAAGGTCAGAGAGAAGCGTGAACGCAAGACCCAAAAAACAGTTCACGGCAACAAGTAATTTTCAAGGAGGAATTGTTTATGAACAGTTCAATGACAATCGAAAGAACACAGGCAATCGCAAGAAAGCACACTCGCTCTAAGAGCAAGCTCCTTACATTCATCATTTCGGTGATGTGTATGGTATGTATGACAATGGTTGAGGTCTATGCAGCTGCGGGCAACAACAAGGGCGGTAATGCTCCTGCAACGGACAGCAACATTGACGGAACAATGGGTAAGGTTCTGGGATACGTCTTCGTTATTACCAAGTGGATAGGTGTTGCTCTTATCCTGTACGGAATTTACGAGATAGTAATGTCCTTTATGCAGAACCAGCCTGAAGCCAAGACAAAGGGTATCATTATGGCTGTTTCGGGTGCGGTTATGATTGGTATTAAGCCTATCGTAGAAGCAGCAACAGGCGTAAGCTTCTAATACTGCGATAATTCATACATATAGGGAGTCTATCCAAGACTCCCTCATATGTGATTTTTCAGAGGAGTGATAAAATGTTCAGAAAAATCATTACCTTTTCTTTGTGTATCGTTATGACTGTGGGTTCGTTAGGACTTGCAGGCTGTTCTTTAAAAAAGAACAATGACGATGAGAACGTAAAGAAATTAAAGGATAACGATTATGAAGGCGGATATTCAAGAGCAATCGCTCTTGAGGAAAATGTCCTTGCCCTGATGGACGATATGAAGCAGAACAACGGTAAGATAAGAGAGGAAAACCCTAACTCTTTCTGGCTGACCGACGGTTATCAGGACTTTGTTACTAACTTTATGTATTCTCAAATAGCAGAAGATACTTGTCTTTTCAATGAGGAACGTACCAACTGGGACACTGTGATTTCCGAAACGGGAAAACTTGACGCTGTATTTACAGAGGAAAACGGAGAAAACAGCTACAAGCTGAAGAACGGCGTAAATATCGTAAGGAATGAAAAGGACGATTATTCCATATACGGAGCAAAAACAACAGGTAAATATGCAGGTTCTCTTGAATATCGTGTACTATATGACTGCGATAAAGACTGGGCTAAAGCTGTAAGTACCCTTACCCTTGAGGGTGACGGAGCAGAAATACCAAGTATAACAGATGATATGTTCGAGTATGCAAGACTTACAGATGATACCTTTGCTATACAGACGGCAAAGGAAAGACTGTATATAGTTCTTGAAAGTGTGGATAAGGATACTGATATTCGTGAAAGAAAGATAAAAGAGTTCTACTACTCAAGACTTACCCTTGACGGTGCAAGAACTACTTTTACTCCGTATAAGCCAAAGCCTGAAGCTGATGAGGAAGTAGGCGAGTATAACGCTGAAAATGCAGCTTATAATGAGAAGATGTCTGCTTATCCCGAAATCAACGAAAAGGGTGATTTTGCTTATCAGTATGGCGAAAATGAAAGTGTCTTCAAGAAAAATATGTCGGAAATAACTCCCGAATGGGTGTTTGAAGACAAGTCTCTCCAGCAGGCTATCGTCTATAAGGGTGGTAATCTCGTAGTTACTACCTACAATAAAATCTCACAGAAATATGAGAGATTTATCTACTCAAGAGGAGACGCTGACGAGAAAATAATACCTGACATCGAGGGAATGGTCAATATCAAAAATCTTGTGGGTGTACAGGAAGTAAAGAAGACCGAAGCACCAAAGACTAAAGAAAAGACTGATAAGAACGACTCTTCAAAGGTTGACGAAAGTTCAAAGACAGAGGAAAATAGTTCGTCGGAAACAGATAGTTCTTCACAGTCGGACGGTTCTTCTCAAACCGATAGTTCTTCACAGCAGCCTGCAGACAGTTCGTCTGTAAGCGATAGTGAAAGCAAGGCAGATGAAACATCTAAAGCATAAGGAGTAAAACGTATGGATATTGTAGGAGCATTGTCGAAGTCCCATACAAATTCTATCGTTTATTTCTGCGAATATAACGAAGAAGAATGTGAGAAAATCAAAGTTTCAGAAATCAGCACTATCCCTAAAGAGAACATCTCAATGGTGATAATCGACAGTAAAGATGAAATGACAGACGATATGCACCTTGTCGGTGTTGTTGACAAGACCGGCAAAGGCGTATATGCTGAAAGTTATGATTACCTTGATATATATGTAAAACAGTTATGCGAAAGGGAAGATACCTATGACACAATCACAGCTTGATTACAAGATATTTGAGGTAAAAAATATGATAGCAGACAAGTTCGTTGACCTGCAGATGTACGCAAAGTCACTCGGTCTTCCCGAAGGAGATTACAAAGTAACTCTGAAAAAGATGCAGGACACAATCACCGAAATAAACAGATATGCATATGAAATTGAGAACCTCGAAAGTGTATGTCCTAATGGTGATGAGAATGATGAACAGGGCGTTTGCTATATGTAAAAGTTTTATGAACAATGATGTAAAATTGGCACATTCTCCGTAAATACGCTGTTTGCGGAGAGTGTGACATTTTTATATACATATGTCTATTTTCGCAAATATCCAACACAACACAAAATATTATGTTATAATGAGTATACAATAGCAATCACACAACACTAATAAATCAAACAAAATGGAGAATGAGTATGAGCGTAATGGGAAAATACCTCGTGCTTAAAGAACAGAGTGCGAAGGGAAAACTGCGTTCCGCAGTAGTAGTGGATTTGGGAAATAAGAACTATAAGTCAAACAAGCTGTGCGTTACGGGCAATCTGCCCGAACTCTATCAGGGAATGTTCATAGAACTTTCCCTTGACAAAGCAGCAAATAAAAAGACCTATTTCGTTACTAACTACAAGGTCGATTTTGACGAAGAAAAGACGATAGCTGCCTTGAAAAAGGCAGAGGTAGATGTCGGCACATACCGACAGACAGTTGAAAATCACGAAAAATTCAAGGACGAGGGAGTAAGTTTCAAGGATATGAGCAAGGGCATAGAGAATATCTATGCTGTTAAATCCTTTGAAAAGGCTGACAGGATACATCTCGAAGCCGTAAACGACCCGCTCGACCCTGTTCGCTTAAAGGCGATAGTTGACGAGATATTTGAAATATCGAGGAAACAGTTCATATCTTTTGATATGGACAATTACATAAATCTTTTTGAGAGAGTTCAGCAGCAGGGAGCATATGAACCGTTAAGCATACCTGATATGGTGAATGTACTTGCTATGGACTGTTTTGAGATAAAAGACCTGCTTATATGGGATAAGCAGCTTAAAGAGAAAGAAGATTTCGTGAAAAGGAATATTGCCGAAAGAGCAAGTTCCGAATACAGACTTCTTTCAGCCAACGAGGTAAGTAAGTACAAGGCTCTTATCGAGGGACAAGGTCTTGAGGAAGAGCAGATAGATGTACTTGACTGTCTTACAACGAGTGCTCCGAGCGTTATCACAGGCGGAGCAGGAACGGGTAAGACCACAGTAATAAAGAACATAATCGAGTGTTACGACTTTTATTATACACATTCAGAGATACTCCTTATAGCCCCGACAGGAAAGGCAAGCAGACGGCTTGCATCCAAGACGGGACTTCCCGCCTCAACGATACACAAGGCGCTGCGCAAAACGCCCGAAGATGACTTTGTGTATTATCACAGGAACAATCCTCTCCCTCATAGGCTTATAATCGTTGACGAAGCGTCAATGATAGATACACAGCTGATGTATGACCTGCTGTGTGCAATAGACGAGCATAGTAAAGTCATATTCGTGGGAGACCACAATCAGCTTTATCCTGTGGGATACGGAGAGCCGTTTTTCGATTTTCTGAAAGAACTGGATGTATATGAACTTGTGAAAAATCACAGACAGGAAGAGAATTCGGATATTCTGGCACAGGCAGATAATGTACTCAATGATAAACTCCTGTCTGACGGAAAGGGAGTTAACATATGGAATATCTGTACCAACGATATTCGTGGAATGCTTGCTAACGAATTTCCTATCGAAGAAAGGGAGAATATTCAGATACTTTCACCATTCAATGACTTTAATTACAGAGTCAATGATATATGTAAGAGAGGTCAGGACGACCTTAACGTAAACGACAAGGTGATACTTGTAACGAACACAAGTGATTACTGCAACGGCGATATAGGTTTCATTACCGATATTACCGCAGACGGCATAGAGATAAAGATAGACGATAGAAAAGTGCTGGTAGAACCTAATCACTACGGAGATATACGCCTTGCATATGCAATCACGATACATAAGATGCAGGGAAGTGAAGCTGACAGAGTTATCGTATTTCTTCCGAAAGGAAGAGAAGTAGACAGGCGTATGCTCTATACAGCCGTGACAAGAGCGAGAAAACAGCTTGATGTATTCTATTACTATCACCCTTGTGCGTAGATAGAGAAAGTGTAAGAAAAATGTGGGACTATCTTGATGAAATAAATTTGAACCTGCTTTACAGATATGCTTATCTGATAACCGGAAAATACAGGCAGATGTTTTCTGCTGTATCGGGAGAAACAATAGAACGTCTGAAAGAAAAGAAATGCAGAGACTCGTTCTATCTTGTATGGTTCGTCTATAAGTATGTTCTTGAGTGTGATACTCTGGAAGAGGCTCTTAAACATACCGATATTGATACGCTTAAAAGGTATAAGCTTAATTCGCTGCTTGAGCAGCATTATATGTATATCGGATTTGAGAAAGAGATAGTCTTTCGCAGATGTGAGGATATATTTCCTATACTTGAGATACTCTATAACCGTTATCCTCTCTGGAAACAGATAGTCTGTACCGAAAAATACGGTTCTGCCAAACGGAAAGGGCAGTGTAAACGCATAAGACAGAAATATGTTAAAATGATAAAGATATACAAGGAGAAAAACGAAAATGAAGAGGATATTTAGTGTCCTTGTCACCTTGATAATGAGTTTGTGTTTCGCCGTAACAGCATATGCGCAGGATGAACAGGAGCAGACGATGATAAGGCACAGATACGACGAAGACGGCAGGTGGGTATATAACGGTGGTGTAAATACCTTTGCCGGTATGAAATTCGGTAAGACTTCAGAGGAGTGCCAGAAACTTGAAAAGCTGCTGAAATCAAACGGATATATCTGTGTGTACGGTCAAGGCAAAGAGATAAGTGACGAGGAGTATAACAAATATCTGTACAAAAATCCTTATGGGATTGGATTTGAAGATTATGCGCAGACTAATACCAATGATAAGTATGAGGTCTATTATCAAAGATTTTTCAAGATATACCTGAATAAATTGTCCTATCAGGACTACAAGGACAGTATTGAAAAGACAGGGATACCCTTGACGAGAACTCTTGATGAACTGCGTGACAGTTATGTAGTTATCGACTACGCTATGGAATACAGTATGACCAAGCTCGGCAAGGTCATTGATGAGATAAATGACAGGATACCTGTATGGTGGAAGACCGGTTATCTTCTGGTCAAAAGTCCGATAGACGTAAAAATGACGATATATCATACTATGGAGTGCTGTTACAATGAATTGTACATTAAAGCTAATGAGCCGTATATGGTAAGGCTGAAAATCGGCAGCTATATCATAACAAAAGTCAATGGTACTGATACCGACCATAACGATGAATTATTGCCTTTCAGCAACAATGTTAATATAGGAGAGGATAACGATAAGTCTCACCCCTATGAACTCAAGCTTGAAGAATTCATCAAAAAGAGAAATATTCCTACTATCAATCTTGAAAAAACGATAGAAGAAGATAATGTAGAAAAAGAAAAGGCTTATGAAAACCTCTATGAAGAAGTCAGCAAAGAAACAACGATAGTAGACAGTGACTATGAGGAAAATCAGAAAAGGAAATGGAGTCTTATAATAGCAGGAGTAATGGTTCTGCTGTGTCTGATATGCGTGGCAGCATATAAGATACTAAAAAGAAAGACCAGAGGAAAGTAGGGTGCTTTATGAACGATAAAAAATATATGAAAGGAAATACAGATGTGAATATGAGAAAACTGTTTCAGCGTTTCAGAAAAGATATGCTGATGGATAAGAATGAATGGTTCAAGTTCTGCCGAAGATATAATGAACGTGAAACCTCTACGATAGTCTGGTACATTAAAAATCTGTACGGTGTTGAGGTAAGAGCAAGTCAGGTGCAGGAATACCTTGCAAGTGAACTTATGTGGTGTGACTGATATGGGAAGAAGGAAAACAACCGAGTTTTTGAACAAACTCGTAGAGATGCGCCTCAATTCAGTCAATCATTACTGGAGTAACGAGGTAACTTTTGACTATGGAGTAAAAGGCGAATGCCGTATAGACTATCTTCAGTTCGTACCTGAAAATCAGCTTTGTGTAGACGGTATCGAAAAAGGTGTTTTTAGAGGATATGAGGTAAAGTCCTGCAAGGAAGATTTCAGCAGCGGATGTGGACTGAATTTCCTATGCGAATACAACTACATAGTAATGACAATGTGGACATACAAAGACCTTATGGACAGAAATATGCTCGATGAAGTGCCTATATACACGGGAATTCTTATCGCTTTACCGAAAAAGAACAAGACAGATAAGGACATACTCAAGGAAGAATTTGAAAATCCTTCCCTGATACCACAAGACCCCGATGTGAATAAGTGGAAACTGATACCCGTAAGGAAAGCATTGAAGACATATCGTAAGAAATCTTTGGTTGAAATGTTGTTCTGTCTTATGAGAAGCAGACACTAAAAATGGATTTTGTAGAAAATAGACAAATTTAAAGGTCAAAGATTATCGGATATTTTCTACAATATCCGATTGACATATTGACAAGCTTGTGATATAATGAGTACAAGAGGACAAGACAAGGTTCTTGTCCCAAATATTATAAGGAGTCAATTATTATGAGTAATCACAACTACGGTCAGGGAAACAACAACTACAACAACAATTCAAATCGGAGAAACAGCGGTAACGGCAATGACGTTTCAAGAGAGGACTTTATGAAAGTCTCGAACTGGTCTGCAAGATGCTACGCTGAAAAGGATTTGGGCGGTAAGGGCAAAGTCCTTGATTGCTCTATCGCAGGAGCAAGAAACAAGGACGGTACATACGGCAGCGGAGACCACCTTGATGTTATCTGTCTCTACAACAAGTGTGCTATGGAAGAAGCTAATTTCGTTGGAAAGAACATTATGTTTGACGGAAATTACTCCATTTCAGACTATCAGAAGAGAAACGGCGAGGTAGGCAAAAACCGTAAGGTCTATGCTACAAGGGTATGGTTCTCAAGCAGACAGCCTAACCCCAACAACACCGGAAATAATAACGGTAATAACGGTTATAGAAACTACAACAACAATAACAACAAGGGCAATTATCAGAACAACGGCGGTAACAGATACAATAACAATGGTTATAACAACAGCGGCTACAACAATGGCAATAACGGTTATAACAATAATGGTTACAATAACGGCAACAACTATCAGAACCAGAACAACGGCTACAATAACGGTTACAACTCCGACGGATATGATGATTTCGGCGGGATAGGAGACGATTACAGGTAAAACAGAATAAAGGAATAAGAAAGAGAGAGGATAATCTTGAATGTATCAATCAAGAGTAAATACAACTTTTCTGATATATCCGTCCTTTACAGAACGGAGAACGGATATATCAATCTCTCTGATTTCGACCTGAACTATTACAAGCAGGAAATGGAATATATGTTTCCGATGAAAGCACGGTTTATCCTTGCGATATGCTTGTTTGGCAGAAAATTTCTTTATACTGAAATTGATGATGTATCAGAGCTTCTCATTCTTGCGGGAATAGGAAACGAAAAATTCATTGCGCAGGTTGGTACGGGTCTGTCTCCCGAAATAAAGGAACAGATACTTGCTCAAATCTGTGCAGGTAAAATCACCAATTATAGTTTGGGTACTGTTAAGCAGAGTCAGGATGTAATGACATTCGATTTCTGCCGTTTGAAGTACGTGAAGGAAAACGGAAAGAGCGTAAAGACATTTCCTTCTGTTTTGAGAAAGAAATTCAATATTGCTTCAAAGGTGTAACTATGATAGATAAGATACTTAACAGTGAAGAAATCGAAGAAAAAGAAGACCTTAACGACAACAAAACTCCAAGAATTTTAATTGTTATTCTTGGGGTTATTGTTGCTTGTGCGGTCTGTGTGTTTTTTGCAGATATGTTCCACAATCTCAAGGGAAAAAATTTAGACGATGTGATACCCCCTACTGTTTCAGAAATAGAGGGTGTAGTAGAGGCAGGAAAGAAGATACCTGCTCTTGACAAGCAAGCAGCACAGGCAGAAGCCAATGTAATGGACAAACAGGGCTATGGTTATTCCGGTATGAACGCATCAGAATACGGTATGCTTACAAAAGTCAATGGTAAGGAACTGACCGTTGAACTGTATGATGAGGACGAAAACAAAGCGGTAACGATAGAACTTGTCGGTATAAATTCGGTAAAAGATGTCGAAAAGGCATTGAAGGAGAAATTCAAAGGGAAAAATGTACTTATCGAATATGAGCATAATGATAAGAAAAAAGCGTATGTATACACCACAGACGGAGAAATGATACAGACGTGGCTCATATCAAATGGCTATGCAGAGTATGACGGAAGTAAAATCTACCACAGAGATATTCTGAAGAAAGCAGGAGAAAAATGATGATGAATGAACTCGAACCTATGCTGAAAACCGCTCCACAGCTTCAAGGCGAAAAAGCGGAAAAGGTGAAACAGCTTTTACGCAACTACCCTCTGTTAAGAGGAGTATATCTGCTCGAATGTAAAGGGTATGACGATGAGAGCAGGCTTATAGTCCTGTGTGAAGGCAATAGGAACGGTCTTAATCGTGCGTTGAATGATATATTCGACTATAACGCCACAGTCTTTTACGAGGAAGATTTCTCGGACGAGTGTGACCCTTGTATCAGACCTTCTGCTCGTCTGGCAGAAGAAGAGATAAGAAAAGGACTTGTCCTTAAAGTGTTGAGCTGAAAGGGTGAGTGATTTGGACGTATCAAAGAACTACTCAATAACGAGTTATATGATAAGAGAGGATTTGACTTTAGCCAAAGCCACTTTCTATCGGGAAAATACTATCGGCAGCAGAGTAGTCACGGAGTTGCAGGACAATCCCTGTTCCTTGAGTTATGTAGGGTATTTCTGTGGTCAGGCTATCGAGAAAAGCCTTAAATACTATATAGAGAGATACAATCCTACCTCGTGGGACAAGGTCAGATACACTCACGATATAGACACACTGCTTGATACGGTAGAAGAGTGCAGGCGTGGTTTCAGAAATGAACACGAGGATATTGCTGTGAACAGCAGAGCGATAACCTACACGAAGAATATGCGTTATCTTGTATCCACTCTGGATAAAGAGGGTGCGTATTACCTTTTCAATATAGCGAGAAGTCTTTACAAGGAAGTTGAAAAGGATATGCTCAATGAACTGAAAGACAGAAAAGGTTTCAGTCAATGGGAGCAGGAGCATTATGATAAGATTGAACTTACAAGGTTCAAAAGGGTAAGGAATAAGAAAACAGAGCACGGAGATGATTGATATGTGCAAATGCGAATATTGCAAAGCAAAAAGAAAAAAGAGAATGAAAGCCGCAGGTCTGACTATGTCAGTTCTTACTACGGCTTACTTTGTTATTAGGAGAAAGAAAAAATGAGTTTAAAAAAGTATGAAAAACGTGAAGAACTTTATAGTTACGGTACGTTCTTTCATAAAAATTCAAATCAGAAAGGGGCATTTATTTCTGCTTGCTCTGATTTGGATAATGAAGAAGTAACTTTTTATCCATTCATCCGTTCGGGAGATAAGGTTCTTAAAGTGAATGACTTTAAGACAATGCCGACAGAAGAATTTCTTGAAACCTACAGACTTCCCGAAACGGCTGATGAGGTAAAAATTGCTGATACAGAAAAGAGCAAAAAGGCTCTGATGTATCATAAGGATAACGGAAAGGAGAGATGATGCTTGAAATCAGAAAATAAGGTGAAAGGAGAGATAAAGGTTGAAACGTGTCAGAAAAAGCCTTTGCAGACGGCTGATTAGCGGCATATCAGCGTTTGTAATGGCATTAACTATGATGACATTTGCACTTCCTCAGTCGGTATTCGCTGCAAAAACCGATGATATAGGAAGTATAAATGTAAAATTCAACTGGGTTCATACGGGAGTTCCTGAAACAGGTGAAGCACACAATCTCGGTGGTGGAGAGGTTGTCATAGAGTATTTCACGGGTGATGAAAACACGTGGAATTATAACCCTGATACAAAACAAGCAGCTACGTTTGGTTATAATCAATCGTCTATGAACATTGATTTGCGAGGCGGATATGATTATATAAAAGTTTTTGTGGATAATAGGACATTAGGATACTTAGATGATGTAACAAAGATTGATGATAGCCATTATGAAATCACTATGACCTATGGTTCTAAACAATACACTGCAAAGCAATCGTGGATTGATACAACTTCGACTGTTACCGTTCCCGAAACAACATTTGATATTGAGATGTTGGATTGCGGGCGTGGCTGGCGTAGTATTATGCTTGATGAATTTGTCCGTTGGAACGAAGAAGATGCTGCAAAAGTAAAGCAGATGTTATCTACATTTGTTGTAAGAAAAACAGTTCCTGCCCATAACAAGAATGAAGAAACTACGATTGTATGGAATTTACCGGCATACTATTGTGGTCAGGTCACAAGCAGCATTATGTATAAGGTGGTACAGGATGATGTTCCGAACTATTACACTAAATCTCCTTCTATTATAAAGAACCCTACAAAAGAGAAGACTGACTGGGATTTTGTTAATATCAACACAAAGTCAACTACGGACTTACCCGTTAAGAAAATATGGCTTGATGAAGGGTATGAGAATAAAAGACCTTCAAACGTAACTGTTGGTATATACAATAAGAATAATATGACTACTCCCGTCAAGACTATAACAATGTCAAGCACAGATGCGACTGACGCACATACTTGGCAGAAAAATGTCAATCTTCCAATGGTAGATGCTAATGGTGAATTGATTGAGTATCGTCTGAAAGAGAATGAACTTGCAAACTATAAGACCACATATGATGCTTCTGCAAAAGAAGGATACTACATAGATTTTGATAAGTACGAGATGTTTGAGAGTGGTTTTGGTTTGAATGTAGTAAGAACTGACGAACACGGTAATCAGGTAATATATTCTCCAAATTCTCATCATATTGGAGAACTTATGGAAGGAGAAAACGTAGACGAAAGTACCAATCACGGCGATACTACTTTTACGGGAGTGGTAAAGCTTTATAACGATATGCTTTATCAAGGAACGGCATCTTATAGCGGTGCTCGTGAATGGTCAAGAGCAGGTTCTCATTTTTATTATGACGGAAAAGATATAATTGAAACGAGACATCCATTTGAACAGGGTGATGGGGCTCTTTATGAGTATCGTCTTTCAGAGAATTCCGATGAAAGACTTGTTTTTGTAATGAATACTCAAAGCTGGGGAGATTATTACGGCTTCAAGATAAAGGAAATCTCTCCGATAGGTAACGAAGATACTATCGTTAACAGATATATCAATGTTCCGATAGATATACCCTTTGAGAAACAATGGGACGATGCAGGTCACGAGGACAAGCGTCCTGCGTCGATAGAGTTTGACCTTTACAGAAATGGCGAGAAAATCAAGTCAAAGACTGTTACTGCGGCGAATAACTGGAAAGGTTCTTTCAGCGGAGAAATGAAATATGACGATAAAGGTAAGGCATACGCTTATGTAGTACGTGAAGGAAAAGCAATAGCTAAAGACGGAAACGTATATAAGACTACATATACAAAACCCGATGAGCCGTATTTCAATGCTCTTGAGATAAAGTTCAAGGATTTAAGAAACTCTGAATTAAACAATACATTGTATTACCACGATTTCCCTGAAATATATTTTAGTGATGAAAACGGATGGTGGCGATTACAGCATCATTCTTTGACCACTCATTATATAGACGGATTGACAGTACAAGTTCCTGCAACGAATTTTCTTTTAATGACATCAAGCACATCAGACTCCTTTATAGTGCAAGCTGAATATATAAAGCCAATTCATCTTGATGAAAATTTGCAGTCTTTGTATGCGAACTATGAACAGAATTATTGGATAAATCCGAAACCAAGTTCATATCACCAATGCTATTATTCTACAACACCTGATGACCTGCCTCTTATAAAACATAAACGAGAGAATGGTGGTTCTTCAAAAGCATACTATTGGAAATTTGAACTTGAAGACGGATACGCTGTATCAGAGGGAGAAAAGACAGTTGCAACAAACAAGTATGAAACTATTGATTTCCCCGTAAATAAATACTGGAATGTTAAGGACGTTTCATCTATACCTGTATCAGAGGTAGAATTTGAACTTGTTAATGCAAAAAATCCCGATAAGGTAATAAGAACTCTTAAAGTAACAAATCAGAACAAGCAATCTGCTCCGAGTGCATATAAAGACGGAGAGGTCTGGACAGGTACTTTTGAGGGATTGCCTAAATACAACTCTGACGGAACACTTGCTGTATATCAAGTAAGAGAAAAGAGCCAAATTAACGGATTTATCGCAGATACCGTTAACGCTCCTATCGTTGGAACATCACCATATGCAGGAGCGTGGATAACACTTGAAACAGATGATGAAATAAGCAGAATTCCTTACTTGTATATTAACAGTGCAGGTGGAGAAACGCAATATCAGGATATTATTGTAAGCAATATGAATAAGCAGAAATTTTTTGTTCCATATAATTACGGAACGAATTTTGATTTCCGTTTATGTCAGTCAAGTGCTAATGCTGATTTGAAAGTTACATCTTATGAACTGACTACAGAAATGCCAGATAAGGATAAGATGAACAACATATATTTCTATAAACTTAATTTGCAGACCCCTTCTGAAGAATATCTGATTGCTGATTCAAGTTTACAATATATCGTAGACGGCAATAAGATTTATAGAAACAAAAAAGATATATCATACTCAAATAAGGATTATTTTGATTATCTCGGTGAGTATAATACTGAAGAAGAAATAAGAAACAAATTAGGCGACCACTATTATGTATATGACCTTATAGTTGAAAATGGGTTAGTCAAGTTGGATACGAGTAAATATGCAAAAGAAGGAAGCAATGTAGAATATGACTACTATCTGATAGATGGTAAGTCTATACCAACAGGAAGTGAAAAGTTTAGTCTCCAGCCTTACGGCAATGAGGAAAACAATATCAGCAAACTGGCTGCAACTGATGCTAAAATACCTGTTCACTCAGTCATAAACATACCCAAAAAAGTTGAACTCAAGGTCAATAAGGTGTGGGATTACTCAAAAACAAATAAAACGAACAGAAATATCGGTGCAGTCACTTTCCAAGTTGTAAACAAGAAAAATCCTGATGTGCCGATAGCATTGACATTGAATAATGGTCAGAATATCAGTGGTGCGAATATCAAGACAAATACCTTTGCTTTGATAAATCCTTATCTTATTGATAAGATGAAAGCAGTCAAAAATGGTATGGCGTTTACGTTTACAAAAACACCTGATGATTATGTTAATGTACCGTGGAACTCGATATACTCAGTCACAGGGCAAAGCATTCCGATAACATCTATGAAAGCAGGAGACACTTATTTTCTTGATAATCTCATCGGAGATATGCTTTATAATTTGCCTTATATGAATAATGACGGAACAAAAGCCGAATATCTTGTGAAAGAACTGACTGTTGTATATATGGATGGTGTAAATGTCACAGATACAGTACAAAAAGAACTTGCTGATACCGTTATAGAAACGAACAATGGTGCTAAGGTCACAAAGAATATAAGCAACATCACTCCTGCAGAGACAAATCTTTATCTGACTAAGGAATGGGAAATCGTAAAGACTGCAATCTCAACGGATAATATCGGTGGAGCGGTATTTGAGATTTACAACAAAAAAGACCTCAATACACCACTAACATTTTATTGTATGAACAATTATGGATATGGGCAAATTCAATGCAACAGTGTTATGCTTATCAATCCGTACTTTGTGGACAAGTCTTTGCATAGTGCGGAAAATGGACAGATTGTAGAATATACAAAAACTCCGCAGGATTTCAAGGATGCTTTGTGGACTGGTCAATATACATACTGTGTGCAAAGTTCCAACCCTGCACAGGAGATAAAAACATTCCTGACTGACTTGGACGCAAATCCTGTTGTAGAACAGCCATATAAAGGATATGTTCCTGCTATACAATATTTCCCTACAGTAAAAGGCGGTATATTAGTTCCTTCGCTGAATGCTGACGGAACAAAAGCAGAATATGTAATCAAGGAAAAAATGCTTGTAGATATGCAGGGTAATCAGATAAATAATACTGATTTTCTTCTTCTTGCTACTTCTGAACAGACAACCAAACAGGAAGATGTCGAAATAAGAAAAGTAGCCTTGAAGAATACTGATGATACTACTATTGACCTTTCATTCACAAAGGTATGGGCAGGAGACAGCGACTTTAAGGCGAGACCTGCAAAGCTTACCTTTAAGGCGTATAACAAGAAAGATACAGAGTTCAAGAACCCTGTACAGAGTATTGAGGTCAATACGACCAATGATACAAGAAAGGTGTATACGTTTACCGGTCTGCCCAAATACAATGATGACTCCACATTGGCGGAGTATGTTGTAAGAGAGGACGCTGTCAGCAAGTATACTACATCGTACAGTGCTGACGGACTTACCGTTACCAACACACGTAAATACGGTAAGATACTTCTTGTGAAAGATAATGAAGGAAATAAGATAGCAGGAACTCAATTCGGCATATACTCCAATTCAACCTGCACCAATCTGGTCAGCACAATCACCACCGATGGACAGGGAGTTGCAAGAAGCGGAAAGCTGGAGTACGGCACTTACTATGTAAAAGAAACCAAAGCGATAGACGGATATACGATAAGCCGAGCCGTCTATAAAGCAACTATCAACAGCAACGGTATCTGCTATATAACTAAGGCAAATAACACTTCGACAAATAGCTTTAATGAAAACCTTATAGGTGTTGCTGCAATAGAAAATAAGCAGAACAGACTGGAAATATCAAAGGTAGATGCTTCTGATGAGCATACACTTGAAGGTGCAGTCCTTGCACTGTATAACAGTTCCGGTGAGGAGATAGAACGTTGGACTACCACAAATGAGAAAAAGGTATTCAAGGGTCTTTCTTACGGAAATTACACTATCAAGGAACTGAAAGCACCGAAAGGGTATAACACAGCAGAGGATATAAAGGTAACAATAACGGAAGATACCGAAACGCTTTCGGTAAAGATGTATGATGATAAGGGCATTGAGATGCCTGAAACGGGTGGAGCAGGAAGAACAGGCGTGTACGTGATAAGCCTTATCCTTCTTTTAGCGGGAACGATTTATCTTGTACATACAAAGAAAGCTGAAAAGGAATGATATTTATGACAAGCTTTATCAAAGTATATGAAACTCCTAACAATATGGAGAGGATAGTCAAGGAAAACGCAGGAAACGAGGACTATCATATACTTTCTGCTGAACCTATAATCGACGAGGGTAAGTCCCTCAGTTATGACAAGTGGCTTGAAGAATACGGTAACACAAGTATCTGTTACCGTGTTCAGATAGAACACCCTAAATTCAACAAGAAAATGGGTGCTACAAACTATTTTCAGAGTTGGAAAGGCGTAGAAAGTGCGATAAAGGCACACATTGAAGATAATCATAAGGCAAGGTATGCTGATATAGAGCATTAACCTTGATAACAAGTTAACGAAAAGGAGTAAAAACTATGAGAAAGTCAAACAGAAAAGTATCAGTAACCAAAAGAGTATCCGCAATAGTAGCAGCTGCAGTCCTTGCAATGTCAATGACTGTTACAGCATTCGCTACTATCCCCGAACTTCAGGACGCACAGCCTGCGAACCTGACTGTAACTGCAGACAGGTCTGCACATACATATACATACTGGCAGATGTTCACGGGTACTTGGGCTGAAGAGGAAGGAAAGGTATTCCTTTCCGATGCAGCTTTTGGTTCTGATATAAACAAGGCAGGACTTATTGCTTATCTCAAGGCGAACTACACCAGCGAGATAAATGATATTTATGTAAACAGAGCAAAGAAAGAAGGTCTTATCGGTGCAACCGGTAAGATAGCAGATGTGAAAAATGCTGTTGGAAATACCAAATGGGCTAACAGCAAGTATAATATCGACTATGTGTTCGGTGCAACAGCTCCTACAAATGCAGGCGAGGCTGCAAAGAGAGAGTCTTGGCAGGTAGAGGATATTCTTGACCTGTTCAAGTATTTCCAGAGCCATTTCAATACGGTAAAGGAAAGTCATCCGTTTATCGCAGGATATGAGAGCAACCCTTATAAGAGCAGTGAAACTGCAACATACGAGAAAGACCCTATGGGAAGAAGTGATGACCATAAGGTTGAAATCAGCAACGGAAATCTCCTTATTGCTCATATCCTTGAGAAATTTGTCAATGGTAACGGTACTGCAATAACAGCAGACTACAATCAGACAAAGACAAATACCGTTGCTAACGGTTATTATCTCATCTCCGAAAAGGATACCGGCTGGAACAAGGGTGGCAGAAACTCGTCTAACTCCCAGAGATTTTCGACAATGCTGAAAATCGTTGACAGAAATATCACGATAAGCCCGAAAATCGGTACTCCTACAATGGAAAAGAAAATCGCAGAGAATATCAAGAACGTAAGAAGTGTAGGCTCAAATCTTATCGGTGCATACAAGGACAATCCGAAATGGAATGATGCAGGAGACTATTCAATAGGAGACGATGTGAGATTTGCTCTGTTCGGAAGTATGCCTGAAAACATTGATGATTACACTCATTATTTCTATCAGTTCAAGGACAGACTTGCTAAAGGCTTTGTAAAGCCTGCTACCAATGATATTAAGGTAGAGATAGGAAAGACAAATCCTGTACAGAAACCTTCCGATGCAGACAATGCCGCTTCAAACAGAACTTTCACAGGTGCAACTGATGTTACAAACAAGGCAAAAATTTCTGTAACAGGTGGCGGTAACGCACCCTGCAGTATCGTTGTTACATTTGACGACATCAAGTCTCTCGGTGTTGACATTGATATGGATACAGTTGTAAGAGTTACCTACAAGGCAAAGATGGATACAGACGCTGTTGTCGGAGAATACGGCAATACGAATGGTGCAAGTCTTGTTTACACCCACGACCTTAATTACGACGGAAGCGGTATCACGGAAGATAACGCAGGTACAAGAGCAGGCGAGGACAATAAAGAGATAAACACTAAGGCAAACAAGAAAACGGCTGTAAGTGAGACCCTTGAAGACGGCGTAACAGCGTTCACATATCAGATATCTGTTCTCAAGGTCGATGGCGAGACCAATGAGAACCTTGAAGGTGCTATGTTTACTCTTCAGGCAAAGAACGGCGCTCACAATGGACTTTATGTCAAGGTGAACAATGAAGGCAAGGTAATCGGCTGGACAGAAAATGCAGGAGAGGCTAATTACCTTACTACTAATGAAGACGGACAGATACGTGTTATCGGTCTTGATGACGGAGCATATGAAATCGTTGAGGTAAAAGCACCGAAAGGATACAACTCTCTTAGAGAGGCTGTTCCTGTTACTCTCAAAGCAGGTCTGAATGACAACGGTACTTATACATACATTCAGGACGATGGAAGAACTGCATACCTTAGCTTTACAAAGGGTGCGGGAGAAGGTATGGCTGCAGTAAACAAGGCAGATGGTCTGTATAGTCTGACTATTGCCAATAACAAGGGTATCGAGCTTCCGCAGACAGGCGGTAAGGGTACTATGGTTATCTACGCTGCAAGCGGACTGCTTCTTGTTGCAGGCACGGTATATGTAGTAAAGAGAAAGAAAGAACAGGACTAATCACTGCGGAGAAAACAGATAGAAAATGAACCGAAAGAAAAGAAAGAAAATAGCAGATATTTTCTTCACGGTACTTACAATAGCAGCTATAATGCTGCTGTTGTATCCAACCGTGAGTGATGTTGTGAACTCTTACACTCAAAGTAAAGTCATAGCAACATACTCGGACTATGCCGATAAAATGTCGGGTGAAGATTATACGAAGACTTTTGAACAGGCTGATAAGTACAACGAAAAGCTGTACGGTACAAAGAATGGTCTTTTATATCCTGACAGAGTAGAAGGATATGATAATATCTTCAACGTCAATTCAAACGGCATAATAGGATTTGTCGATATAGAAAAAATAGGTGTACATTTACCTGTATATCACTCTACGAGCGAAACTGTGCTGACACAGGCTGTAGGACATCTCAAGGGAAGTTCTTTCCCTACCGACAAGAAGAATGTCCACAGCGTTATAGCGGCTCACAGAGGACTTGTATCGACAAGACTGTTTACAGACCTTGATGAAATGGAAAAGGGAGACACTTTCAGTGTAACTGTACTGAATAAGAGATTTATCTATGAGGTAGATAGTATTCAGGTAGTTCTTCCTGAAGAAAACAGCTATTTCCGCATTATTGACGGTGAGAATTACTGTACATTACAGACCTGCACACCATACGGTGTCAACTCTCACAGATTGCTTGTGAGAGGAAAGTATGTAAGGACAGAGAAAGCTGTCAAAGAGGACTTTGATGCTGTCAATGCAGTCAAAGAAGCGGTAAAAAAGAAGGAAAACTATATTCCTCTGATAATAGCTGTTGTTGTGATAGCATTTCACGTATATATGAGATTTCCGAAAAGGAAAAACAAAAAAGCAAAGAAGGTGAACAGTGAAGATGTTTTGTAAGAAAATTGCTAAAGCAATGCTTGTGGGAATGTTGTCCGTTACAGCGGTTCTTACTTGTTCTTTCACAGCCTTTGCAGAAGAACAGACCGTAGACAGCGGACAGACAGGACATATCAAGATAGTATGTGAGAAAGATGGAGAGAACTTTCCCGATGTCAAGTGTAAGCTTTATCTGATAGGAGAAAGAGATAAGTATGAGAATACTCTGCATATCTCACCTAAATTTCTTGATAAGGATATTGACCTTAAAAATATCACGGGAGATAACTATAAGGAGATAAGCCTTGCAGTTGAAAAGAAAGTAAATAACAGCGTAAAACCTTCGTTTGAGTATTCTACAAACAGCTACGGCTTTCTTGAAGAGGTAGTGCCTCAAGGAGTGTACTTTCTTGAGATAGAGAGTTTCAAGAAGGACAACAAGATATGGAGCGCAGTACCTGCTGTTGTGGAAGTCAATGATTTCAAGACTATAAACGAGGTAATGCCGAAACTGGATTTTAAGCCTGAAGGCAACAAAACAGACGGTAATAAAGATGACCATATACCGCAGACAGGCGGTAATCTTAGCCGTACAGCTGGCTGGGGACTGATTGTGCTTGCTATAATCAGTCTGTGTGGATTTATCTACGCAAAGTCTGAAAAAGACAAGCAGGAATAATAGTAAAAGTGCAGTTTTCACAAAAGAAGGCTGCACTTTTGTATATACAATTAAGCAAAAAGTATTGACAAATGAAGAAATTGTTGGTATAATAATATTTAGAGTACAAAATGAAGGAAGTGTAAAAATGCACGTTTCGTCTGATAAATACGAGAGAGCTCACAAGGAACATATCAATAAATACAAAATGGCTCATATGATAGGTGTGGCAGAATATATGAGGGAAAGAGCAGAAGATTATGGTCTTGACCCTGATATATGTTACACGGTAGGTCTTCTGCACGATATAGGTTATCTGTGTGGCAGAAACGGACACGAAGAAAAAGGCAGAGAGATACTTGAGGGTCTGGGAGTAACAGATGAAAATACCCTGCAGGCTGTGCAGCGTCACGGTATGAGACCCGAATATGTCAGAAACATATATAATGAAAGTATATCTCCTTTGCTCGTTCTTACCTATGAAGCAGACCTTTCGGTAGACGCAAGAGGTTTCAGAGTAGGCTTTGATAAAAGGCTTGAGGATATAGATACGAGATATAAGGGTATGTCGTGTTATAAGGAAGCAATAAATACAGCCACAGAAACAGTTGAATTCGTAAAGCAGTGGCAGAAAGAGAACGGGGTTGACAGACCGCCCAAAGGGTTCTTTCATCGCCACGGCAGAGAAAGAGAGTAACAAATGAGTACGGTATGGATAGTTATACTCACCTTGTTTGCATATCATATCATCGGAATAATCGCATTACTTGTCATAGATGCTTTAAATATCGACGAAGATGATTTTATGAGCATATACATCACAGGACTTATCGGAGTAATCTTCTTGCTGATAAAGGTGATTGTTAAGAAGATAAGACGCAGAAGAAAGCAAAGATATGGTGCTGTTGTAAGACGTAAGTCGGACGAAAGAGGGGAATTTGAGAGTGTCCTATGCAGGCATAAGGACTTACCGTGGTTTGAAAACAGCAACAACTGGGAACTTGTAAAGAGGTATCCTTTGCCCGAAGATATATTTGAAGGATATTATGTTGAAAGAGATAAAGAACTCTTCACAGACGAAGAGGGTAAAAAGATATACAGAGGATATACTTTGAGAAATGTCACAAAGCAGGAAATAGAAGAAGTGAAAAATGAACGGAATTGCTTTAACTGTGTGCATAACGAAAAAGAATGCAATGAAGATACTTGTCTGTGTGAAACAGACAGGTATGGTAATATCACAGATAGTTATTCCGGATTTGAAAGGATTGCAAATGGAAAGAAAAAGTAAGAAAGGAATGTCCAATTACATTATCGGTGTAATAGCAGGTGCTGTTTGTACGGCTTTAATGGTATTGGGCGGATATATTCTTGATAAGAACAAATCTGATGCAGATACAATGCAGAAATTTGCGATATTGATAGTAGTCATATCGGGTGCTGTCTATGTATTGACCAACAGAATAATCTCTCTGCGTTCAAAAAGCAGAAAACCTTCTGTTATAGGTCTGATACCTCTGCTCACAGCGTTTTGCATATCGCTTAACCCTATGCTGATAATGTTCGGCACAATGTATGCAATGATAGTTCTTCTTATCGGCTGGAAACTGGCAGAGAAGAAAGACCCGATAGTCTTTTTTAATAAGGATAAAGCAGGAAAAACAGAGGGCAGTGAATTTCAGACACCACGATGCAGGCATTGTGGAAAACCGATAAGTTCTCTGTTTCAGATAAGATGTTCAGGATGTGGAAAAATACGTTTTTAATGAAAGGGGAAATCAAAAATGACAGACTCAGAAAAGCTGGATGCACTTATCAGTTCTCAAAAACTTCTTCTTGAAGGACAGGGAAAGGTTATGGAACAGGTGCTTACAACACAGCAATCAATGACAAAGGTACAGGGTAATATCCTGCAGGCTATGAGAATTCTCTCACAGTCGGTATCTGAAATCAAGGCTAAAGGAGAGGACACGAACCTCAAGACAGGACTTGTCCAGAAAATGTTCGATAATCAGCTTAACGAACTGGAACAGCATATCGTTTCTGTGGACAAGAGCCTTAACAGCTTTGCAGGTTATATGAACAGATTTTCACAGAATATGGAGATGCTCACCAATCAGATTGGCGACCTTCAGTACGGAAAAGAAGAAAAGCAGACCACAAGGAATGGGCAGAACCTTTCAAGAGCAGCAATGGCGAGAGGCAACGGACTTCCCGACCACTTGCTTGACTAACAAACAGGAGAAAGAAAATGGAGAATGTGAGAAAGAACATAGCACCGTGCGGTAAGTGCGGTGGAACAGGAACGCTGAAAGTATGTATCGAGCAGGGAAAGAAAAAATTCTATATCCACTGCATAAAATGCGGATACATCTCACAGCGGAAAGATACGATAAACGAAGCAAAGTCCGAATGGAACAAACAGGGCGTTGAGGCGAACAACGAATACCTCGAACAGTTCCAGAGCGTTGACGCAGATGTACAGCAGCAGGAGCTTGAGGCGGAAGAACTCCTTAGAAAGATACTCGGTCAATGACTGGAAAACCTTACAATTCACACCGATGAGTAGTGTCATTATCTCAAATGAGATTTGAGAGTGGTGTGATTATGTAAGGTAGTAAATCCAAAAGACCGTAGACACGTTGACCGAGCAGTTTGAGAGTAGTGTGATTTTACAGGGTAGTAAACAGGAGATAACAGGGAGAGATTTGATGATAGTAATACTTATGGGAAAGAGTGCAAGCGGTAAGGATACGCAGCGTAAATGCCTTGAAGAGTATGGAGCAATACCTATGGTGAGTTCTACCACAAGAGGTATGAGAGAAGGAGAAATTCAGGGTAGAGAATATAATTTCATTTCAGAGAAAGAATTTCTCGACAAGGTACAGACGGGAGATATATTTGAATACAGAGAATATGACAGTTCCAACGGGACTGTCTATTACGGTTCGGAGAAAATACGCCTTGAGGGTGATAAGGACTATATCAAGGTGTTAGACCCTGACGGAGCAAGAGCATTTATCAATGCCTATGGCAGAGATAATTGCTTTGTTGTATATCTTGATGTGCCAGAGGCTATACGGCATAGCAGAGCATTGATAAGAGAAGGTAATGCTGGTAATGCAAGTTTTGAACAGGAATGGAATAAGAGGGCGAAAGACGATGATGAGCGTTTTATGCCCGATAAAGTTGATGACCTTGTGAATTTCCGCCTTACTCTTACGGGAAAAGAACAGGATATTTCAAATCCTTATGACATAGCAGAGTACATTACACGCACACTGTACGATTTCAAGCGTAAGGATAAGGATATAGCGTTAAGACCGCAGCTCGTAGAGGGGCTGTGCAGTCTTGAGAACGGTGTGGGGAATACCGATAAATACAGAAAAGAAAATGGGTTTGAAAGATGATTTTGTTCACATAAAATTAACGGAAAATTACTATAATATCCGATTTCAGATATTGCTTTTGTACTCTAAATGTGGTACAATGAGTACATAAGGAGTACAATGGTTACTTAATCACAACACATTATTATTTTAAGAATTGGGGGCAGCAATAATGAGTATCAGGTTCAGACCTCTGCGAGCAGACGAGATAGAATGTCGTGTAAGCAATATCGACGAGCGTTATGCACAGTTTTTACTCTACAAGGACGCAAGATGCGATATGAACATTCTTGATGAAACTGTCGGAGCAGAAAGGTGGAAAAGAGAACACACGAGAGATAACCGCAACTGTATAGTGAGTATCTGGAGTGACGAACTAAAGCAGTGGGTATCGAAGGAAGATGTGGGAAGCGAAAGCAATATTGAAAAAGAAAAGGGCGTAGCAAGTGACTCTTTCAAGAGGGCTTGTACGAACTGGGGTATCGGCAGGGAACTGTATACCTCACCACAGATAAAGATACCGACAAGCTATCTTAACACTTATGTCAACAAGTACGGAAATATCAGTACCTATGACAAGGCTATTGTAAAGAGGCTTGAAATAATCGAAGACGAAAATACAGGAGTAAAGAAGATAGGTGTTCTTGAAATATACATCGAGAATTCTTTCTTTGAAAACGGCTCACTGAAAGAAAGACGGGACGGAGTTTTCCTTTATACATCGGCTGAAGCCGATAAGGATAATGCTGAACGTGTCAGCAGAAAGTCGCCGTTCTGGTTGAGAAACAATAACCAGAATAACAATCAGAATAATCAGAACAACAGTCAGCCTAATAATAATCGTAACGGCAATAACAATCGCAGCAATAATGCACCTAACAACAACGGCAATCAGGGCAATCCGAACAGACCTGTGGACAATTATACTCCGCAGAACGAGGGCAGACCATATCCTAATAACAGATAAGGTACTGACGGAGAAAGGATAGGACTATGTATATCAGTTATGAAGAAGAGAATAAACTCAAAAATCTGTCTGATGAAAGCATATATACGGCAGACGGGAGAGTAATAAATGTGAAGACCGCAGCGAAATACGACCCTTCGCAGTATTATATCCTGAAAAAAGACCTTTCTTGTGAGAAAGGTACTTTCAAGAAAGGTTCTCTTGTGCGTATTTCCTGTGATTACGAATTTGACAGGGATGTTGACACTGAAAAAGACCTGCATATCATAGGTGTGGATAACGATATTTACAGCGGAAGATACAGAGAACTGGGATACGGTGTTGGTAAACCCGATATTTGCACAACAGTTACATCAGATACATTTGATGAATACTTTGAAAAATCCGGTGAGATAGGCTCACGGCTGAAAAATATCGTTGAAGACATAGAGAAGGTTCGGGATAAGGAAGACAGTATTTCCTTTTTCGCAAACGGCATACTGGCACTTGCTGTAACAACAACAGTGATTGCTGTTATTCTGAAAGCAGCTTTGCTTGGAATGTTCGGAGAAGCAGGCAACTGGGCAGGTACTCATACGATATGCCTTTACACTGCAATAATATCGTGGATAGTAGGACTTGCACTTTACAAGATATCCGATGTAGTTATCACCAAAGGCACAGACGATATGTACGAGAGAATAGGCAAGTGGAAGACAGACTACGCTGATATATTCGGATATGAATATATCAAAGGCTTGTGGAAAATCAAAATGTGAGGTAATCACAACAGTCCCGAAAGGGACTATATGGACATAAGCGGTGAAAATCCGTGATTGTCCGCCAATCTCCTGTTATCCTCCAACATTTTACACAGCTTTCCCGATGTTCGTTCCTCATTTTGAACGTCGGGAAAACGGAACATTAGCGCAATGGTCAGAGCAACCGGCTCATAACCGGTAGGTTCAAGGTTCGAGTCCTTGATGTTCCATACAAATTGAAAGGAGATAGTCCAATGGGTAGAGTATAGAACATATATGATTATTAAATTTTGCTGCTTTATGCTTATTAAATTACTTACGCCCGAACATCGGGCGTAATATGTGCTTGTAGCTCAGTGGAAGAGCATCTGACTTTTAATCAGAGGGTCGAGGGTTCGAGTCCCTCTAAGCACATTTAGATAACACCTGAAAGGAGATGAATGACAATGTTGACTGATAAGAATGATAATTATGTACTTATCGAAAAAAGAAGCTATGCAGCTGTTATATTCAGCCGTATAACAGGTCGTTCATATGTCCTTTTGATTGAAAAAGACGAAAACGGAGACGAGTATCTCGAAACGAGACAGGAGCGTCTCTATATAAAAGACTTCAAAGAGAAAGGACAGAATGAACAGTAATGAAAATTGAAATTGCAGTCAAGAAGAACACGGAAGATACCTTTTCGGTAACAGCAAGTTCGGGCAGCTTTGTGGGTAAAGAGAAACTCGGTATTTCTCTTACACCAAAGCAGGCAGGAGAAAAGATAGCCTCGCTTATCGAGAAACTTGATAAGCAAGGACTTATCGGAAAGTAGGTCTTTATGAAAAAAGCACTTAGTCCCTGTGCAAAGGATTGCCCCGATAGGAATGCTTATTGCAGGAAAGTATGTGAAAAGTTCAAGGTCTATGAAACTGCAAGAAATGAGAATTACATAGAAAGAGATAAGATACGTCAACAGAAAGCACTCGATTATGAATATCAGATGAGTGTTAAACGCAGACTTGCGAGGAACGGATAGGGTGAAAGTATGAAAATAGTAATAGGAATAATAGCTGTCATATCTACATTTTTCAGTGCGTTAATAGTTTCATTTGCTGTCGCAGCAGGAAGGTATGACAGAGAACTTGAAGAAAAGGAAAAAGAAGGAGATACACGGCTTTATGAGTAAAGGAAAGCATAAGACAAGCTATCCGCTTGCAATCTTCCTTAATACTATGAGTCTTTTAGTTCTTCTCGGTGGTATAGCTTGTGCGGTATGGCTTGTATACTTGTCCTCAAAAGATACGCAGTATGCAAAAGAGTCTGAAGGCTTTTTCAATAAAGAAATACTCGGCTATATCATAGGTGGTGCAGGGTTCGCACAGTTCATTGTACTGCGTTTCCCGTTAAAGAAAATGCTGGGTAAAGCTGTTCTTGACAATGAGTATGACGAGTTTGGCAGGAGCAAGAAGAAAAGCTTTGAAAACCTTACAAGAAGTGAAAGAGAAGAAATAGACAGACAGAAAGCTGCTCAAATGGAACAGCTGCTTTCTTCATCGGTAATAAAGAAAATAACAAAGGAAGGCTCGGAAAATCCCGAAAAGGACTTGGAAAGCCTTATTGGTCTTTACGATGTAAAGCAGAAAGTAAATGAAATGGTTGCTCGTATGAAATTTGAGAAGGATACGGGTAAAGCCAATAAATCTCAATATGGAATGAATGGCAGACATTTCTGCTTTTATGGAAGTGCGGGAACTGGTAAGACTACGGTTGCACGTATCATAGCAGGGTTCTTGTATAAGAACGGCTACATAAAGCAGAATAAAGTCATTGAGATAAACGGCGGTTTTCTCAAGGAAGGAGAATACTCCGAAGAGAAGACAAAGCTGGTCATACAGCAGGCTTATGGCGGAGTGCTGTTTATAGATGAGGCATATTCCATTATTGAAGGCAATTTCAATTACGGCAAAGCCGTAGTAGCAGAACTTATAAAGGAAATGGAAGATAACAGGGACAAGTTCACTGTTATTCTTGCAGGATATAAGAATGATATGAAAAGACTTGTCGATACCAATGAGGGATTTAAGTCAAGAATAAAGGAATATCTTGAATTTCCTGATTATACAGTTCCCGAAATGATGCAGATATTCGAGAATATGGCTCATTCGGCAGGTTTTGTAGTATCAGAGGGTGCTATGTGCAAGTTTGAACAGAGAATATCCAATGAAAAGGCTCTTGACAGTTTCGGCAACGGTAGAACTGTAAGAAATGTGCTTGACGAATGCATCGACAAACACGCACTCAATTACGGACAGGAGATAATCGGCAAGGAAGAAAGGTTTATCCTTTGCGATTGTGATGTTAATGTAGCACCCAATAGAAAGGTACTGTAATATGGCTAAGACAAAAATTAAGACAAAAATAATAGGAATAGGGTCTGCAAAACCCCCGAAGAATTTTTTCAACGACCCTCTTATCATCAAAGCCTATAAAAACCGCAAACCCGAAAAGCTGATAGTTTTAGACCCAAGCAACGAGTTTTTGAAGGAGCACAGAAAAGGATAGATTTATGGGCATATTCAAAAATCTTTTCAGAAAAGAACCTGTAAAGCAGGAACTTATAGACGCTCCGGATTGTATAAAATCAGATAGTCCGAGAGTATCTTTGACCGTGATGACGATAGCAGACTCTCACGGCAGAATAAACAAGGATGACCTCAAAAGCAAGTGGAACGACAGGATAGATGCAGTCTTTATGCTCGGTGATAATTTTCCCGATGATATTGAAACTGCACTTGAGATAATACCGCAGAGCGCTGCGATATATGCAGTATCGGGAAATCACGACAGCAAAGACCTGCTTTCACATTATGAAAGACTGAATGAACTTAACGGGCAAAAAACAGAACTAAAAGGCTGTTCTATCGTAGGTCTGTCCGGAAGTATCCGATACAAGCAGGACGATTATTATTCGCTCATAACGAATGAGGAGAGCGAGCGGATATTGTCGGATACGCCTTATGCTGATATACTTATAACTCACGACAAGCCTTGTTTTGACAAGCCTGAAACGGTAACGGCTCATTCAGGACTTACAGGTATAGGTGAGTATATCAAGACAAAGAGACCGGAGATAGTTCTTCACGGACATCTTCACGAGCCGTACATCAAAAAGTATCAAAGCACTGTTATTCGGTGTTGCTACGGCATTGAAGTGTTTGAGATAGCATTTTAACAGAAGATATTATAAGGAGTAAATGTATATGAAACATTGTTCCAGCTGCGGAGCAGCCATTGAGGGCGAGCACTATAAGATAGGAGATAACTTTCTGATAAGGGAGTATTTCTCTTCAGATGAAGATAATTGTTTCTGTTCGGAAGAATGTATTATGAAATACTTATCCGTTCTTCTGGTAGACGAACAGGGCAATGAGTACGAATATGTCGGGTGATTATAAGGAGTTGGAGGATATGCAGAATTTACAGAAACCCAAATTCGGCAAAACCGATAGTCTTGCTCTTGAATGGTGTAAGTATTTTTCTAAATTAGTCTATGATTATTTTGGAGACGATTTTGACCCTATTGAAGTGTCAGACTACTTTTCAGCAGATATGTCTATTGAAAAAATGACTGAAATGATAAGAAAATATCCTACGATGCTCCCATTTCTTCAGTCGAGCGGAAACCTACCTCAAGCTATGCAGGATTTCGACTGTATTTTAACGATGATGTCTTGGGGCAAAAACAAACAGACCTATACGTTTGACAAGGATTTTACTGATGAACTTATGAAGACTGATAATCTGCGTTTCACGAAAGATATGTTTGATTTTGTTCCGCATAAGTTTATGTATATTGACATATCAGACAATAAAGACCTGTGTGACAAACTTTTGTGCAAAGGTTTCTTTGTCAAGATTGATAAAGTTCCTAAGAGCCTTAACAAAATTATTGTCAAGGGTACTAATGCTTCTGAAAAATTGAGGGACTGCGATAAATGGTGTTTTCACATATGCAGAATAAGCGAAAATGAGTATGGCTATAATACGCTCTATCTTCCAAATACCGATGAAAGTATCGAAGCAAAGGACTTGATTAAAGAAAGCAAAATCAAATACAGCAAAAATAACAATGAGTATGAATTTGATGTGGAACTTCTCCATAAGGTAGTACAGCATACAGTTACTTATCTTACCTCGACAGACCCTGATATAAGGGAAAGCCAGCTTACACAGAGAACTTACAGAGAACCGAGCAAAACGATAAAAAGACCGAAGGACAAGTTCTCTGAAGTAAGAAATTGGGAAGTTGGAGTAAGATACGGCAACGCTTACCGCAAGTGGAAAAGCGAAGAAGAAATGAACCACAGTTCCGTGTCAACGGGTACGGGCAAGAAAGTACGCCCTCACAGCAGGAGAGCACATTATAACTATTACTGGTATGGTAAACGTGACAGTGCGGATAGGGTGCTTAAAAGGGTATGGATTGACGAGTTGTTCATCAATGTGGATAAAGACAAGACCGAAGAATTGCCTGTTGTTATCCACAAGGTAAAAAAGAGCAAACCGCCGATTGAAAGAGATTAAATATTGAAAGGAGAATAAACAAATGGCACTTAACGTAAGTACAGATTTTCTCGAAATGATAAAGAATGAACCGATGTTCAGTATCTCACCGCTCAAGGCGGAAAAGTTTCTCGAAGGAGAAACGGTAGAACTTACAGACGGAAGACAGACTCTTACGGCTGTTGTAGAGGAAACAGACGAACAGGAACAGTCTGTTGTGTTTTCTCTGATAGGATAGGTATGGGGCGGTAAGATACTATTGAGGTATCTGTACCGCCTTTGAATGATAAAGAAATATCTGTGGGTGAAGTCTTATGGCGAATGAATGTATCATATGTGGTGATAAGACAAATATGTTCGATAAATCGGCATTGTCGGGTAAGATATGCAGGAAATGCCTGTCATACATACCCGAATATATCAGTCTTAAAGCCTGTGAAACAGACTATTTAAAGCTGATATACGCCAGAAACAAGGAAAAAGCTGATAGGTTCGAGTGTACCTCGTCCTACGGTACTGTCTATATAGACCAGATACACAATATGATTTGTGTAAGTGATAAAGGAACAAAGGACAACCCCAAAAACTTTTCAGTTATTGCAGATGTGGCGGAAATCGAGGAGATAGGTCTTTATCTTAGTGATGTGAAGAATATCGGTAAGAACAGCATACAGATAAACGCCAATGTCAAGATAACACTCAAAACGAAAGAAATGCATAAGGAGTTTATAGTTGCACATAACAAGACCTGTCCTTACAAGGCACAGGACGGCAGGATAAGCTACGAAGAACCCAGAGAGGTCACTATGCTCCGTACAATGCTTAATCAGATGATAGAGAACGAAGGTCTTGCTATGATAAAGAAACTGAAAAGGCTTCAGGAACTTAAAAAGCAGACCGATAAGTTCGATGAAAGCAAACAATGGGCGAGGGGAGTTCTGTTTCTCGAAAGCAATAAGGAAACAGATGATGAAACTCTCAAAGCACAGCGCAATAAACTGGTCAGGATTTTTCATCCCGACTTTAATAAAGAAAGTGCCGATAATGACATAACGGCACAGATAAATGAAGCCTATAAAATTCTTGGGGGTAAGTAAAATGGTAAAGTATGTTAAGATAATAGAAACTACCGTAGGTCAGAAGAAAGACTTTGAGGAGAAGATAAATCAGGCAGCAGATGTGCTGAATTCTCTTGGCTGTACAACTGTTACGTATTTCTCCGAAACATTTGGTCTTTCACCTATGACACAGCAGATATTTATGGTGTATACCAGACCGCAGGGATATGTAACTCACAAGGAGTACGATAAGGCTTATAAGGAATATCTGCAGAGCAAGAAAGAAGGTAAGGATAAATGATAGAGATAACTACCTACAGCGGAAATGAGAAATTCACGGAAGAGATAATGCTTCTGCGGGCAATATGGAAAGCAAGCGGATATACCACGAAAGAAATATCCGAGATAACGGGTTATCCTTATCAGACGGTCAAATCGTGGATACAGGGACGCAGAAATGTTCCTATGTCAAAGGTTATTGACATAAAGGATAAGATAGAGAAATATGAAACAACTAAAAAGTCAGACCACAGAATTATCAAGAGCGAGTGATGAAGTATGGATTTCAGAGAATGGTTCAGTCTTAAATACAGCAGGTCAAGAAACGATGTCAAGAAAGAGTTTATGTTCTATCTTGAACATACGGATAAATTTCCTGTCAAGGGAACAAAAAGGGATATGCTCCTGTTTCTTGATACTTACTGTAATGACCGAATGGGAGACTTTGCACCTTTGCTGTGTGAGAGTTATGACATTTATATTGACGACATCAGGAAAGATGAGGAACTCGATATTCACGATAAGGGTATGAAAAGGGTCAGGAATATAGCAGACAAGCTTCGTGGAAAACTCAAATTTTCAGAAATATATTACAGAAATGAAGAGCTGATGAAATACCTTGAGGATAATTGCCTGTCATTAGCTTTCATTACAGACAATTTCAAAATTCCACCTACTATGCTCATAAGGGGCATTTATGATGACGATATAGAGATAGAGCAGCACGGAGAAATCAAGTCCGTAAGGAGAGAAGAAAGAGTTTATTTTACTCCGAACAAGCATTTTAAACTTGGTGAAAAAAGTCTTGTGCTGTATCCACACAGAGAAATCTCTGTAATGCAGGGAAATGTATCTCATAGGTGGGAAATAACAGGTGTATTTCCGGTCAGCTGCGGATATTGTAATGTGGATATTTTCACCAACAGCAAGTGCGAAACATCTGTAAAGGGAATTTTGTATGAAGACAAGCCAATAAGTTAAGGAGAAACAAATCAATGAATAAATACAAATACGAGGTATCATTGGAAACACCTAACATACTGGAAAGTGGCTCTGCTTTCAGTAGAATTAAAACCACTTATGATGAAAAAGAAGCGTTTGCCTTGCTTGCTGACGGTCGTAACCGTTTGGAAAGAACCGGTGTAATAAATGGGAAAATCGTTACTCAAACATATGACTGGGACGGTAAATGGCGTTAACCCATAAAGGAAATTTTGTATAAAAACAGAGAAAGGTGATAGTAATGGGTCTTTTCGGGACAAAGTATGAAGTAAAATACGAAAAAGACGGAAAAGAGTATACCGTGATAATCAAGGCAAAGGATATTCAGGAAGCAAAAATCAAGTTCGGAAGAAAATACGGATATATCTCAAAGGTCTCTTTCAGCATAGCAAAATAATAAAACACCTTCAGACGCTCTGTAATCGTTTCTGAGGGCGTTTAGATTTTAGGGTATAGTTTTTCATTTAAAAGGTCAAACGCTTGCTATGGGGCAATATATTTTAAATGACGAGCATATAAAAGAAAAAGGCACTGGATATTCTCCAATGCCTTTCTGTTTTTGCGGAAAACAGAATAGAAAAATGTGAAAAATGATTTGAACCTATAAAAAAGAATACCACAATCATTGTCAAAAGTCAATGAAATCAAGACAATGTTTACAATTTGGAAATATATAAATCATTTAATCTTTAGTGTCAATATGCACAAAAACCTATACGGATATTTTCTACATTATACATAGTGTAACTATTGACATTCGGAGTACAATATGGTACAATTGTATTGACAATTCAAGATGAAACGGAGTGATAAGCGTGGATGTACTGAAAAAGGGGATATATATGTTAAGGGAAAATATCGTTCTTCTTAACGGTGAGACCCTTTATGCAGGAGAAGATATACTCGTTCACTATATAGACCAGCATATTTTGTCTTCGGGAAAAGTATATCTCGAATTCGCTGCAATGTCAGCGGTCAGTTTCCGTTATGGAACTGTAAAAAGCGTCTTTGATACATATGAGCAAATGGAAAACTGGGTCAGCAGTATGCTCTTTGATGAAGAAAAAACACGTCTTTGGGAAAACAGCAACGAGAAGAGAAAAAGAAAATATTATCACAAAGCAATGCTCGTGGCACTGTTTACAATGATAACAGCTGTGATGCTCGGATTTCTGGCAGGAAATGCGTTTAACAATATGGTAAAAGCAATGACCTGCAGTATAGTGTTAGGTTCAGCTGTGGTAGTTGGGGAGTATGCGTGGGTATATTCTATCGGAAAACTCAATCTCGATAAGTTTTATTATCTCGAATACAACAAGATGGTGGCAGACCTTCACAAAGAACTTTATAAAAAAGGCTGAAAGGAGCGAAAATGATGCTCACGGCGACAAAAGAAGAACTGAACGATGAGCAGAGAATGATATTTGACAGGCTCGTAAACGGCGAAAATACCTTCATAACAGGAAATGCAGGTACAGGTAAAAGTTTTCTCGTCAACGCATTCTCAAAATGGTGCGATGAAAACGGGAGAACTCTTGTAAAAACTGCACCGACGGGAGTAGCCGCTATCGAGATAGGCGGTGCGACTGTACATTCGCAGTTCAAACTGAAGACAAGTCTTGACTTTGAACAGCCAAAGAAAGCACCAAGCTGGCTGGGCAGCGCAGATGCTTTGCTCATAGACGAAATATCTATGCTCAGAATGGATATATTCGATAAGGTTATGAGTATTTTGCTCGTTGAACAGCAAAAGAGAGAGGCAAAAAAGAAAAAGCCCGTACAGATAATACTGTGCGGAGATTTTTTCCAGCTTGAACCTGTAATAACGAAAGAAGAAAGACCTTATCTTGAACAGCATTACGGACAGCCGATAGGCAGCGGTTATCCTTTCCAGTCAAAGTTCTGGAACATTTTCGGTATCCGTATGGCTTGTCTTACAAAAGTAATAAGACAGGCTGACAGGGATTTCTGCACTGCACTTGATATGTGCAAGTACGGAAATATCCGCTGTATTGACTATGTAAGAGATAATGCAAGCCGTGTTCCTATCGACAGAGCGATATGGCTCTGCGGTAAGAACAGTACAGTAAGAGAGAAAAACGAAAATGAACTTGCCCTTATAAACGGCGGGGAATTCTTCAGCGAAGCTGTCTATGAAGGTAAAGCAACAGAAAAGGACAATCTGTGCGATAAGACCTTCCATTTCAAGGTAGGTGCGAGAGTGGTTATGACTATCAACGATACAGAAGAACATCTGTATCAGAATGGTTCTCTCGGCACTGTTATTGCAAAAGTGGGAGATACGATTTTTGTCAAGATAGACAGAAACGGCAGAACTGTCGGAGTAAACAAGCACGTCTTTCAGAAATTCGAGTATAAACTCGGAGATAAAACTATCCTTGACCAGAATGGGCGTAAGGTAAAGAAACTGGAACAGAAAGAGATAGGTAAGGCTACACAGTATCCTATGAGACTGGGATATGCCGTTACCATACACAAGTCGCAGGGTCAGACCTATGACGCAATGAATTTTCTGCCTGAAATATTCGCTGCGGGTCAGCTCTATGTAGCACTGTCAAGGTGCAAGAATGTACAGAATATCTATCTTGCAAAGCCTTTACAGCCGTATATGGTAAGAACATCTCCCGAAGTTATCAGATATTACAACGACCCCGATAACTATTCGTTCTTTGATAAGAACGAGGAAATGATAAGCCTTACGGTTATGGTTCGCCAGAAGGATAAGGACAAAGTCCTTGAATTTGTAAGACAGCTTAAAAAGCAGGAAGAAGCAGAGCAGATACAGAAGCAGGCTTATGAAGAACCTCAAGAGGACAAGTCCACTTACAAGGATTTCAAGCACCCTGTACTTACCAATGCCTTGAAAGAGGCACACAAGAGAGAAACATTAAAGGACTGTTATCAGTTCTCCTTTGAGGATTTCGTGGATAAGATAAATGAAGCGAGAAAGCCAAGCGAACCCGATGACTGTCCGTTTTAAAGAAAGAAGGAATAAAAATGAAGTCAAGACATCACAAGATAAAACTCCTCAAAGAGTATGTACCACTTGTAGTCAGCGGGAAAAAGTCCTTTGATATAAGACGCAACGACAAGGACTACAAGGTAGGCGATACCGTTGAGTTCCTGCCTGTTGAGAATTCTCACGGAGAGACCGTAAGGATACATATGTCGGAAATCGAAGGAAAGATATATCAGATAGATTATCTGACAACTTTCGGTCTGCAGGAAGGCTATGTAGCTTTCTCTATCAAGGAAATATAAGAAAGGATGTTGAAAATGGCAAAGGTCAACTGGTATGATAAGAAACTCACTGCAGAGGACAGAAAGAAAGAAAAGTGGGCAGATTTGCCCGATTTTAACGGAAAATACAGCATTTCTTCTCTCGGAAGAATTATGTCCGACCACGGTGCGGGGTATCGTAATATCACTCCGCAGATAAACAACTACGGACAGGTACAGGTACAGCTTATCTCTACCAATTCTGCAAGAAAAGACGATATGAAGAATATTATGCTGGGCAGGGCTGTGGCAGAGCTGTTTGTCCCGAACCCCAACAATTATGACCATATCAGGTTTAAAAACGGCGACCCTCTTGATTGCCGTGCTGATAACATCGAGTGGATAAAACATACCGACAAGATGAAAGAACAGTACAGTGCTATGAACAAGAAGGTCAACAGGTACGACCTTGACGGAAATTACATACAGACCTACGCCTCGATAGGAGAAGCAGCGGAAAAGACAGACTCTCACGCCTCTTGCATTGGCAAGGCTTGCAGAACGCACAAGCCCCACAACAATGCCTTGTGGCGATATGAGAGTGATGTACCGCAGGGAGAGAGTATAGAGAAATACGAACCGCCTAAAAAGCAGGGAATTCTGCAGCTTGACAAGAATACCCTTGAAGTAATAAGAGAGTATGAAGACCTGAACGATGTCTATGAAACATTCAAAATCGAAAAAGGCAAACCCGACAGAGGAAACATCTTCAATGTATGTAAGGGGAAGAGAAACTCCGCATACGGATATAAGTGGGCGTTTGCAGATAACAGCGAAGAATGATTTGCTATTAACAAAAAGTTAACGAAAAGTTACTACAATATCGGATTTAAGACCTTGAGTTTGTACTCCAAGTGTGCTATAATAAGAGTACACAAGGAGTACAATTCGTTTATAGGGAGTGATTTTATGTCGATTATCAGTGCAAGCAGAAGAACGGATATACCGGCTCTGTACGGAGACTGGTTTATGAAACATCTTGAAGAAGGGGAGTTCTATACAAGAAATCCCTATAATAACAAGCAGCTTTCTCATATCACTTTCAATAAAGAGGATATAGACTGTATCGTTCTCTGGACAAAGAACCCTATACCGTTTATGAAACATATCGAAAAGCTGAAGGAGTATCCTTTTTACTTTCAGTTTACGTTAACCCCATACAGCAAGAAGATAGAGCCAAATCTCCCTGAAAAGAAATGGCTTATCGAAGCATTCAAGGAACTCTCCGAGAAGACAAACAAGCAGGTGATATGGCGTTATGACCCTATCATTTTTACACCGCAGCTGACTGTTGATTATCACAAAGAAATATTCAGTAAAATGGCTGAATTGCTCAAGGGATATACCGACAGATGTGTTATCTCCTTTGTGGATAACTATGACAGTACAAAAATGCAGTATGACAGTATCAGTGACTATAAGCACAATGCGGCTTTGCTTGAAGATATAGGCACTTATATCGCAAATGAAGGCAGGAAAAACGGTATGACCGTATATACCTGTGCAGAGACTATCGACTATGGAAAAACAGGTCTTACAAGAGGAAGATGTATCGACCCCGATTACATCAGACAGATATGCGGTTATCCTATAAAAGCAAGTAAAGACAGCTCACAGAGAGGAAACTGTAACTGTGTTGAAAGTATTGACATCGGAGTGTACAATTCCTGCACAAATGGGTGCAGATACTGTTACGCAACAAGGAACAATTCTCTCGTTCCCATAACAATAAAGCAGTATGACCTTGACAGTCCTATTCTGTGTGACAGGATAGGTACATTTGAAAGGTATACAGAGAAAAAACTGCACAGTCTGCGTGACTTTAAAAGAGAAGAAAGTGAAATGCAGATAACACTGTTCTGAAAGGTGGAAATGAAAAAATGAACAAGACATTGAGAGAACTTGCAAAGGGTATTATCAGCGATGATGACCTTGATAAGATAGAAAAATTCGTTAAGTCAAAGAACGGAGATACCCTTACGGTCAAGGATATAGAAAAGATGTACCCTTTCTATCTTTATAGCAGAATGAGATGGGCTTTTCGATGGGACGCAGAAAAGGCAGAAAAAATGACTGTGCTTATCCTTGTTATTCTTTTCAATAATGACAACAAAGGTATGCGGGACGAACAGCTTGCTTGGCTCAATTCGCATAGAGATACAGTCAAAGAAATATGCGAGGAAATGAAAGATAAAATCCCGCTAAATCCCGAATATTTTGATGAGGATTTCAACTGTATCTATGACCGTAAACTGATACAAAATATACTCAAAAGAATGGCGAAGACAGCCGAAGACATAAACAGAAGAAACAGGGCTAATTTTGTAACTGCAATAGCCGTTCCGAACAATATCGGAGAGAAAGAAACAAGTCTGAAACTTGAGATATATCTGAAAAACATAAACGGAAAAGAGATAAAAGATTACCCAAAAAGAAGTATAGTGAATGAACTTACATCTCACAACAATTTCTTTAAGGTAACGGTGTATGACGAAAACTGCCTTGAAGATAACAGTGACGGAGATATTTTGAACAAGAAATTCATCTACAAGAAGAAAAATGCTCCCAGACTTGATGAAACTCTGTATTCTCTGTCTCTACAACCGTTTTCAGGTATTAAGTTGTTTAATCTCTGCAGAAATGCTGACGAACTATATACAAGAAACGATGACGAAGAAGAAATCAATGCATACAATATCACAGTCAGGATGTTGCTTACAGCTTCACCACAGACAATAATCAAAAAGAGTTATATGATAGGTGAAAAATGTATCTATAATGCAGCTGAAACACTCTTGGAACTGGGTTATGAACTTACTCCCGAATGGAGAGAGTTTTATGATGCGAATAAGGAGCGTTTTGCTCGTAAAAAGGAAGAGATAAAGCACAGCAATTTCAAAAGACAGATGAGTTCAAAAGGCTTTATGTATGCCTTCATAATGGATAAGAAAAAGCACGAAAGCGTATGTATTAAAGCAAAGAACGAAAGCGTTTCGACTGAAGGTAAAAATCCTGATAAATGGTATGTTACTTTGCACGATTTTGAGTATAACGGAGAGACAGTAGATAGTATCATAATAAGAAAAAAAGACATAGGAACAGAGTTCTCCTTTAGGTCTTTTTCTGTAAGGTTTTATAATACAAAAGAAGGAATACTTTCAGCCTTCAAACAGTCACTGGATGTGATATAAAAATGTGAGAAAAACAGTCAGAGTTTCTGGCTGTTTTTTCTCTTTTTTGAGGAATATTTTTGTTGATTAACGAATATATTTGTGGTATAATCAGGGCAAACTATATTATATAAATCACTATAAATCAACAAGGAGAATAGCACATATGAGAAAGGGAACTAAAAAGATAAGACACGTTACTTTGCCAGACGGAAACAGTTATTTTGTTTACGATTTGGACGAAGATTTTTACGGAAAAATCAAACGAATTTATGCTAAAACAGAGGGAGAACTTCAAGAAAAAATCAATAAAGCAAAAGAGGACAGAGAAAAGATACTCCTTTCTAAAATGCCCGTTACAGAAGACCTTAAATCTTGGGTTCAGTTTTACCTTAAAACACAGGTCGGAAAGCTTGCTGCTTCAACTGTAAAAAGACTTGCGGTGTTAGGTGAAAATACCATATATCAAAGTAATCTCAATGTAAGTGTGAAGGAACTTTCGGAAGAAAAAGTACGCAGCTATCTGCTTACTCTCGCACAGACTTACCCTATGAATTCTGTGCTGGAATGTGAAGACCTTATACGGAATGCACTTATACTTGCAGGTAAGGCAAATCTCTGTAATATCACACTCGAAAAAGTAGATTATTCATCGGTAATAACAGGAGAAAACCGAGTGATAAAAGGTTATGTTCCGTCCCGAAAAGAACTGGATATTCTGCTTGAGTTCTGCTTGCTCGATGACTGTACCAAATACAGCACTAAAGAACTCGTCATAACCTTCTTACTTATGACAGGTTTAAAAGCAACAGAGATACTCGCTGTCAGAACATCTGATATTAACATAAATCAGAAGAAAATCCGTATCGGAAAAAGAGATTTTGTGATGTCGGAAGATGCTGCAAACTGGCTCAAAGAACAGGAGAAAAAGCAAAGGATAAACCTTTCTGATTATGACTATGATGAGCAAACAGGTATCTATACCAAAGCAAGAGATAACGAACTTGTTTTCACCAACAAAGGCAAAGCTATCACACAGAACAATACCTCATATACCCTTCGTATTATCTGTCAGAGATGCGGTCTTCCTTTGGGTATAACTCTGCTTATGATACACAAAGCCTTTATTGCAAATGAATATGAGAGGGGAGTATCTGCAAAGAAACTCGCCAAAAACTACGGATATACGCCTTCAGGAATAGTGAAGATAGCACAAGAGGCACAGGTGAGCCAGCTTCTTCATAGTTGACCGATTGGTCAATAGAGTGCTATGACCTTTGGTCAACTCTACCTGTCAGAATTATAACTATGACCTTCGGTCAGTTTTACTTGTGAGTCTATTTTTGAACTAACAAAATGGGTTGCTCGCAAATTATAACTATAACTTGCTATATTTATCTTTTCTTGACCAAAGGGATTTATCTCAATTAAGCAGAACATAGCTATATTTATCTTCAAATTGCTCAAATTAACGCAAAAAAGCTATACTAACCCTTGACAAACACATTTTTAAGTGCTATAATGTCTGTGAACAAATATATTTGAAAGGAAAACAGATATATGGGAAAAGGAAAAAGATTGAGAACCAAACGAGCCTGTGAGATAGATATGAAGGAGATAAGACCTGACAGGGTATACGGAGTAAATACATCGGGATATTACTTTCTGAAAGTAACAGCACTTATCTGTATGTTCTTATGGTATTTTTCATTTGCGTTTTATCTTCCGCTGAAAATACCTGACAGAGCGTTTTATTTGATGCAGATAGCAGGAAACATCTGTTATCCGATATTTGCTTTTCTCGTTACAGAAAGCTATTTCCATACAGCAAATAAACTCAAACATCTTCTCATAATGTTCGGTATTACTCTCGTGAGTGAAATACCGTATGACCTCATCATTTTTGAGAAGAAATTTGAACCTGAAATGCAAAATCCTGCAGGGTCATTGACCTTTGCTTTTTTAGCACTTATATTAACGAATATAAACTACAAAAAAGCATTTGAAAAGCTGTATAAAAAAGAAAGAACAAGAGCAACACTTTCGTTCTTTTTGAAAGTGATTTTACTGTGTGGCTGCGGATACATCAGCACACTTTTAAGGTTTGAATTCAAGTGGCACGGAGTTATGCTGGTGTTCCTGTTTTCAAAGATAAGAAAGAGAAAATTAAGAATGCTTTTTCAGCTGTTTGCGGTCGCAATTTTTTCGTGGCTGAATATGAAAGTGAGCCTGATAAATCTTGCGAACTTTATTGCACTTATCCCGATATGGCTTGTACAATGCAAACACTCCTACGCCACAAGGTTCGTGAAAGTCAAGAAGCTGGAATTCATAACGAAACTTGCTTGTTCAAAGGCTGTTAAATACACTGCAAGGTATTTCTATCCCATAACTCTTATGGGTATGTGTACTGCACTGTATTTTATAAAGTAAATATCAGAAAGGAGAAAAGTATGAAGGAAACAGTTATAAATGAAAAGACCTTATCAAATGCTAAAGAATTTCTTACGGTGAAAGAACTCTGTGAACAGTTGCAGATAAGCAGAAATCTTGCTTATAAACTCATTTCTACAAAGGGTTTTCCTTCCGTGAGAATAGGTAAGAGATACCGCATATCAAAACAGGGTCTTATCGAATGGGCAAAGACCAATGCCGGTTGTCAGATTTACCTTGATGATTAAGGAAGTGTGATATGAAAAAGGATAGAAAAAGTGAAAGTAATGTTCTGTCTCTTGAAGACATTATAAAAAGCCTGAAAGAGATAATACTCGGAACAAGAAAGAACCGCAATTTTCAATACAGTACCATACTGTCTTTTCTCGAAGAATTGCAGGAAAGAAAGAAGAAATCTTTTAAGCCTGAAAGGGTAGTGCAGTTCGTGGTCAAGGGAGAGCCTGTTGCGAAGGCAAGACCTCGGCTGCGTGGAAAGGGATACGGAGCATATACTCCACAGAAAACGGTAGACTATGAAGACTATATCAAAGCAGAGTATATCAGACAGGTAAAAGAGTATCGGGTAAAGCCTGCTTTCGAGGCAAGTGACTGTATCGGTATATCGGTAGATGCTTATTTCACAATACCAAAAGAAACAAGCAAAAAGAAGATAGAATATATGAATAAAGGACTGATTAGACCTACCAAAAAACCCGACTGGGACAATGTAGGTAAAATCGTATCAGATGCTCTTAATCAGCTTGCATTTTATGATGATAAGCAGATAGTAGATGCGTCAGTCCACAAATACTATTCTTCTGTACCAAGAATAGAGGTAACTCTTTATAAATACCCTTGCTTTAATGCAAATATGACCATAAAAGAAATAGAAAGGAAAATGATGAAATGAAAAGAAAACTCGCAGTAATTATTGCTGTACTTGCTATGTTTACAGGTTGTGCAAGTAACTCGTCGAGTGAGAGCAAAAGTCTTGCTGATGTCAAGGTATCGCAGTATCAGCAGGAGATAAGTTCTTCCTCACAGCAGGAGACAACAACGCAAACAGCAACACAAAGTATGGCTGAAACAGAAAGCCAAAAGCCTGATGAAAATACAGACGAATTTGATAAGTCAAAAATACCTGAAGCAGCGAGAAACATAAAGATTTGTATGAGGTATGACGGTGACGATTTTATGAACTTTGTGGGGTTCAAAAGTGAGGGAGCGCTGCTTTATGAAGACAGTGCTTTTGGACAGTTTGAACGTAACTATATACATCTGAAAGATGATAAGCGTCAGCACATAGTTTTGAAGAAACAGACAGGTTTTGATTTTGTGGGAACTCCTGTGGTTCAGGTAACGGGTAATGCAATCGAAGGGATTGAAAAAGTCAAGGACAGTGACACTATCTTTTTTGAGTATGGAAAGGCAGCAGACTGGGAACTTGAAGAGAAAACCACAACATATCTGGCTGGAGATTATCAGAACCATATCGTCATAGGTTTCTGCTTTGATAAGGACTATATAAAAGACCTTAACACTTACCGTTTCGGCAGAAATGATAAAATGGGTGAAGAACACCTTGTTTATCGTCTCGGAGATGATAAAAAGACAGTAGAAACTATACTGGGTAAAGGCTATGATTACGGAAATTACTCGTTCTATAAGAACTCATACCAAGCGGGTGATGAAATGGGACATTACTATCAGGTAGTTGAATACAAAGACAATCTCGTACAGAGAGTATATATCCTGTTTAAAGAACTGTAAAGAAAGGACTGGAATTCAATGAAAAAGATACTCGCAACAGTATTGGCTATAACTCTTGCTCTTTCGCTTGCAGGCTGTAAGACAAGAGGTTCTTCAGGAGAAGAAAACAGTTCTGTATCGGATAGTTCTGGTGAAAGTTCTTCTCTTATCAAGACGGGTAAAGAAGAAATAGGCAAGGTGGAGAGCAGCGAGGCTGAAATCACACTCACAAAGGATGTGAACTGTGAGGTAAATACTCCCGATAATATCAAACTCTCTCAAATCACTTTTGAAATGGAGAATACAGATAAGCCTGTGACCATTGACCTTAACAAGACAGACCTTGCTGCTTTGCAGAAATCTCTCGGTATCAGAGACAGAGGACTTAAAAACAAGACGAACAAAAACAAGGGTTTTATTTTTGACGGTCAGGGATATATCAAGTCCAATGAAGGTTCAGTCACTTTCATTGAAAGTGAAGAAAAGAAGATAAAAGCTATCTGCTTTAGTACAGAATATGAAGGAGAAGACTTGTCTGCAAGTATATGCGGTGGCATAGGCTTGTGGAGCGAAGTAGAAGATGTACGCAAAAAAATCGGATACGGAACATATATGGAAAACTCACCGGACGGAATAGATGTAGTCTATTATAAGAACAGTACAACTACTCTTGTCCTTGTGTACGAAAATGTAAACGGCAAACTGGCTGTAACAGAGATGACTATTATCAATAATTAAGAAAGGAAAGTACAATGAAGAAGAAACTTATATGTGCCGCAGCAGCACTTGTGCTTTTGGCAGGCTGTTCTTCAACGGATAGTTCTTCAGAGGGAAATATCAAAGTAAAGCAGACTGTGGTAGGGGAGATAGAGACCTCATCAGAAAGCACCAATGAGCGTGAGGTCTATGGAAAGAACAACATAACCGATGAGGCTCAATTCAATCTTGTAAAGTTCGGAGATAAGGAAGTAGATATTTACTTTACCCCTGTATCTGAATTTCAGGAGAAAGCAGGACTGCAGTATAATGTTTTTGAGAGTATTGCAGAGAAGAACGATAGCTATTCTTTTACCGCTAAAGGCTATTCACGGATAAAAAACGAGGGAGAGAACAGTACATACGGCTCTACCGTGTTTGTTGAAGCCTCGTGGTATTACAGACAAGACGATATTATACCCGACATACAGCAGAGCGACTGGCTGCCGAAGGACTGTGTGGTAAAGGGTATTATATTCGATATTAACAACAAAAAAGACGATTTTGATGTTACATTTATCGGTAATATCAAACTCGGAGATAAGAAAGACCTTATCGAAAAGAAACTGGGTAAGGGTATGACTATTTTCAGCGGAGAAACAGCCTATAAGAATGAGAAAAATACGTTCATTATCAGATATGACAATGACAAGATAAGCAGAGTGACTATTATAAACAACTCAAAGACAGAAGATACGAGCGAATAAAAAGGGGGTGAGTGCCGTGAAAGCAAGGATATTTCTCATATCAGTCCTTACGGCTGTGATAGCCTTGACGGGCTGTAACGGCAAAGGTGACAGTTCTGATGACATTAAAGCGGTTACAGCGTCACCTGAAAATAAAAATAGTGATGTCTTTAACCCCGACTATTCAGAACCGGACGATAGTTCCGCTGAAACTGAAGAAACAAGAGACCCCGATGAAACGGGCGAGGTAGTTATCGTTACCAAGAAAAGGACAAGTCATAAAGGCGACAGTTCAAGTGAAGATGAAGAGGACAGTTCACGGGAAGATACCCCCACAAGCACGGAAAGTGCTTCTTCAAGGCGAGAAACTCAAACATCGCCGCAGGCGACATTCCCTTCTCCCACACCACCTTCTCCGACAGGAACAATGCCTGTTGTGACAGCTCCCATTCCGACACAGACTGCAAGACCCACGCAGACAGCAAAGCCTACGCAGTCTGTCACTAAAGGCACTACCAAGCAGACTACCAAGCAAGTCACAAAGTCACCTACACAGACAGTTTCTCCGTCTGTGATACATACTATGAAGATGAGTGAATATATCGTCTTTCTCAATGCAGGACAGTCTCATAAACTCAATGCGGTCTATGAGCCAAGTACAATGAAAGTAAATATAGTGTGGACAAGCAACCGTACAGATATTGCAACGGTAGACCAGAGCGGTAATGTGAGAGCGGTAGGTGCAGGAAGTGCTATAATTACTGTAAAGGATACTCTTTCGGGACTTACAGCGTCCTGTATGATAAGAGTAGGATAAGCAACAAACAAGGCTGTTCGTCAATCGGATAGTCTTGTTTTTATTTATTTTGCACAAAAAATAACGGACAAATTCTACAATAACTATTTCTGAATATATTGACATTCGGAGTACAATGTGTTAGAATAAAAATAACGGTAAATGGCTACAATATCTATGTGTAAACACGATATTTTATTACTATATGAGGTAGATAACAGTGAAAAGATTTTATTTGAATGTCCCATATGCAGATAAAGACAAGGTAAAGGCTCTCGGAGCAAGGTGGGACGGTGATGTACGTAAGTGGTATTACGAGGGATTTAAAGAAGACAGGCACTTTTCTCTGTGGCAGATGAAAGAGGCTCTTACCTATGAGGAACTTTCGGATGAGCAGAAAGCCTTTATCGACCTTGCTCTTACTGGAAAGAACGTACTCGTAGACGCTTGTATCGGCAGCGGTAAGACAACTGCGATACAGGTACTGTGCAATACCATACACGATAAGAATATACTTTACCTGACATATAACAGACTACTCAAGCTGGATGCACAGGATAAGATAATGAGTTCTAATGTGATAGTACAGAACTATCACGGCTTTGCTTATGAGGTATTAAAGACCAGATATGAGCAGAATGTTACTCTGGGAATACCTGACCTTATACAGACCTTTAACCACTTAAAGCCTGATGTAAGCGGTATAGACCTGCTGATACTTGACGAGTATCAGGATATAGAGCAGGAACTTGCAGAAATGCTTGAGATTATCAAGTCCTGCAATCCGGATATGCAGATAGTCGCAGTAGGAGATTTAAAGCAGAAGATATATGATAAGACCACACTAAGCGTACCTGCGTTCATTTCCAAGTATCTCGGCACATATAAGACCCTGCACTTCACCAAATGTTTTAGGCTCAATGCAGAACTTGCCTCAAGGCTGGGAAAGATATGGGATAAGAAGATAAACGGAGTGAATAAAGACTGTAAAGTCCGCAAGATGTCGGTAAGGGAAGTTACCGACTATATCGCAGAGCAGAAACTATCCGATATTCTTTGTCTCGGAGCGAGAACGGGTGCTATGTCTTATGTTCTTAATGAACTTGAAGAACTATACCCCGAAAAGTTCAATAAGAAAACTGTATACGCTTCTATCTCTGATGAAGACAGAGGGTGCGTACAGCCAAGCAGCTCTAATGCTATCTTTACTACCTTTGACGGAAGCAAGGGTCTTGAAAGACCTATATGCTTTATCTTTGATTATACCTCGGACTACTGGAATACCCGTCTTGATATGCCTATGACAGATTATTCGATACTGCGTAATATCTTTTGTGTGGCAGCTTCAAGAGGCAAGAAAGAGATAATCTTTGTTAAGGGAAGAAACAGCATAGTTACAGACGAGGAACTCTCTACGCCGAAAGAGAAGAACGAAAATTTCAGAAGCTTTTATATCTCTGAAATGTTCTCTTTCAAATACAGAGAGGACGTAGAAAGCTGTTATAAGCTGATAAAGAAAAGAAAAATCAAAGGAGAAAAGGATGTTATTGACATAAATAACTCCGATGCAATGATAGACCTTGCACCCTGCATAGGTATCTATCAGGAAGCAGGATATTTCAAGAACTACGATATAGACAGTGAGATAGAGTTTTCACAGCTTATGCACTCTGACAGACCCCCTCTTTCATATGATGAAAATGCAGGTCTGCAGGAGAAGATACTGTATCTTACCGCCTATGAAACATATCAGGACAGATACCTTAAACAAGTAAAAGCACCTTTCATCAGCAAGGAACAGAGCAAGATGATAAACTCAAGACTTGCAAATCTCTTTACAAGAGATGAACAGGTACAGAGAAGATGCTCTCTGCTTTTTAGAGATGAGGGCGGTAATATCATCGAAGCAGAAGGCAGAGCAGACGTTATCAAGGACGGCTGTGTATATGAACTCAAGTTCTGTGAGGATGTAACACACGAGCATTTTCTTCAGCTTGGGTGCTATATGGTTGCTCTCGGTATCAGCAAGGGCGTTCTCTGGAACACCCGAAGCAACGAGAAATACGAGGTAAGAGTGCCTGACAGAAAGAAATTCCTTGACGCTGTTGTTAAGTGTATAACGAAGGGAAACATATCACAGTTTTACTGTGCTTAAAGAAAGGATAGACTATGGACATCAATTCATTTCCCAGTGATAACGAACTGCAGGGTATGAACCCTGCGGGATTTTGCATAAAAGACACGGATTTCCGTGAGTGTGACCAGAAAGATTTACAGAGACTATTTGCCTGTCTCTGTAAGCTTTATGGAATGCCTGAAAGACTTGGGTATGAGTTTATCAATCCCAACCACTATGTCATTCTTAAAAGCTGGCTTGCGTATTTCAGCGCAAGGGACATAGATGTGATATTCGTGTTCGGCACGGTACATATACCTATCTTTACTCTTGATGGGAAAGCTGTTTCTGCCTTTGAGGTAAGAGTTTATCCGCAGGACAGTAAAAGACTTACCGATATGCAGAAAGAGGCAATACCCGTTGTGCTTTGTGAAATGACGGATTTTGCCTATGAAGGATACACCCCGTATGGTCAGGAGAGACCTTTTCTGCAAAGCCTTGACAACTTGACAATAGATAATTTCAACTATTTCTTTAAAGTGCCTGTATTAAAGGTAAAACTGTGAAATTTGTCGAAAGTATACAAAAAATAACGGGTAAATTCTACACTAATAATTCCTAAATTGTATTGACAATGTGTTGACAATAGATTATAATGTATACATAATCAATCACACAACACAATTAAATCAGACAAAGGAGTATTAGTATGAAAGGACGTACAAAAAGAAGTCCTCTGCTTATTGCAGGACTCATTATCTCGTTTTTTGTTATGTTTGGCGCAATCACATTCTATTTTACAGCATATGTTTACAGGATAACCGCAGACATAGTTGCAAAGCTTGAACTTTCAAGGGAATGGCAGGGACACTGGACATTTCTGATGTCGGTACTTAGCGTGATAATCTGTGTACAGGTTCTTTGTAAGATGTTCAAAGAAGCAGACAAGGAACACGAAGAAGAAAAGAAGCACAGAGAGGCTATGAGAAGGATGCTTGAAAAGAAGGATGTGAGATAATGAAAATCGAGAAATATCTTAATATCGAACCAAAAAGACAGGAAATGCCTTTCAATCTTCTGAAAGAAAGACAGTCACCCGATATGGACAGATACAAGTGTGATAAGTATTTTCACGCTTTAGGAGATTCGGACGATATCGTATTTAATATGCCCGATGATACCTTTTCTGAAATTTCAGACAGCATAAACAAGCAAATCGAAAAGTTCATAAACGGCTATTACGAAAGTAAGACAAAAAAGCAAATAAAGACAGAAGACTATATTGCACAGAGCGTAGCAGCGTCACTAATAAGCGACTTTTATTTTATGCAGCAGCATAATGCTCGTATCAATGACGAGGAAGAAGAGTCTGATGAAATAAAACAATTAGAGAAAAAATTGCGTAACTCAAGGCTCAAGGCTAAGTGCGACAGCAATATAGCACTGCAAAAGTTCTATGTTGCCTGCAATACCGGAGTACATCTTGAAGATTGTTTCCGTAGGGGAACAAAAACGAACAGAGGAGATGTTTTCGAGAATACGATAATCAATTCTATCTCACAGGGCATACCTACTATGCTTGAGGTAGCTATGAAAGGAACGATACGCTCTTTTATCGAAAGCTTTATCCTAAAAGGAAAAGAAGTAACGAGAGAAAATGTCGCCAGAATGTTCCTATTCAAAGACGAATATGATGTATTCCGCTTTTTGAGAGAACTCATAAGCAGGACGGAAAGACTAACGTATGACGGTGTCTGCGCAAGTATGGTGCTGGACTACGACTCAAGTCTGAACGATGAAAAAGGTCAGAAGAAGCTACAACACAGCAATGACAACCTCAAGGCTGAAATAAAGAAACTAAAAGAGCAAGTCTCTGCTTTGAAAAAGCAAAAGGGCGACGATGAAAAGGCTATTGAGGACAGAATATCAACGGCTGTGGATAAGGCTGTAAAGAAACAGCAAAAAGCCGTTTCAGATGAGATATACTCGCTGAAAAAGCAAATATCAAACAAGACTAAGGAGTATGATGCTCTGAATGAGAAATACCAGCGTCTGAAAGACGAACAACATCTCAAGGATGAGTATGAGGCTACGATAAGTGAAAACTCCGAAAGTCTTAACGAAGAAGAGATAAATGAGATAAAAAGCAGAAGGATAGTCTTTGTGAGGGATAAGGAGAAAGACAGTTATAAGGTCTTTCAGAAACTCAAGGAAGAATATCCGAACAGCAAGATAATCGACTCCAACTCGTCCACGATAGACGAGAACGCTACTGATATGGTAGTAGTAATGACGCAGTATGTTGCTCACGGCTCATATTGGGACGCAAGAGGAACAGCAAAGAACAAGACAATACCTGTTCTGCATTGTCCTTACCTCAATCTTGAGAGGATATTTGAGGTAATTGCATACAGGCTCGCTTACAATCAAACACAATCGAGGTAATTCAAGTGGTACATACAAATAGGGAGTTCCCATACAATCTGATAAGTTCTATATGCAGTCTTGGGAACTCCTCTGATACGGTTCGCCCTAATAAACAGCGTGAAAGGATATACAGGAAAAATCCTTTCGTGGAGTATGACTTACTGTGCCTTATGCACTGTATTCTGAAAAAGGACATATATGTGAAAGTCCTTATTTGCAGATTTGCAGAGGATATGACTCTTCAGCAGATAGGAGAACTTTATGGTCTTACAAGAGAAAGAGTAAGACAGCTTATCGAACATTCGGTAAAGTCTTTATGGCTGTATAAAAACACCGATAAGATACTGTCAGAGGGCTTTAACCCGTTCTTTCGCCTTGAAATTGACAAGGTTTTCAGAGAGGCTTATCACAGAGGGTATGACGCAGGCTATGTTGAGGGTTATCACAGGGACAATGCTGCTCCGGATGAACTGAAATATCTTCCTCTTGAAGAACTTGGCTTGTCGGTAAGACTTGTGAACTGTCTTGCACGTGCAGGAATAAAGACATTCGGAGAACTTGCAGGGGCGGATGCGAATAAGGTCGCAGTAATAAGAGGTCTTGGAACAAAAACCTTGATTGAACTGATAAATTTCTTTGAAAAGCACGGAGTAGATGCTTCACAGTATCGAAAAATCGTTGTGGGAGTGAAAGTATGATAGATGTAACCAGTAAGAAAAAGATACCATATCCGTACAATTTTCTTATAGATGCACAACTAATCGAAGAACAGGAGATAAGGGGTCTGGATGAAAACCCCGACCTTGACTTTTCTTTTCTTTATCTTCTGAAAAAAATCATACCCGATAAGAACAGAGAGATATTCAGGCTGTATTATGAGCAGGGTCTGTCGGTAATACAGATACACAATCGGTTAGGTGTGTCAAGACAATGGGTATATAACGTCATTGATAACGCTATAAAAAAGGCAAATGAAGTTGACGAATGCAAGACCCTTCTGAAATGGGGTATAGATGAGTACATAAATACCCTCATAAGAAATGCAATCAAAGAGTCAAATGAAAAATCCTATCGGAAAGGCTTTAATGAAGGCAAGAAAGCAGGCTATGATATAGGCAGGTGGATGAATAACAAGCCGAAAGACGAAACAGAGGAAGTAGACCTTAACAATCTTAGTCCCGAACATACTCCGATTGAGATACTTCCCATTTCGCTCAGAACAAAGAATGTTTTTCTGCGAAACGGAGTAATGAGTGTTGCAGACCTTATGAACTGCAGTCCGCAGGAAATAGCTGCTGCTCGTGGCTGCGGTAAGGCAATATTCAAGGAAATAATAGATGTTCGTGCAAAACTCGGCTGTGATAACAAGGAGTTTGAGCAGGTACTGAAACTGTTGTAAGAAGGAGTGATAAAATGCTTTCGGCAGGCATACGAAACCGAATGAAATACATAAGGTACTACAAGGAAGATGCAGAAAAAGCTGTTGACAGATATACAGATGAGACTGCCTCTTTGCTTGAAGATATACTCAAAGAACTTCAGCTTGACGGAGATGTCGTTGACGAGAACGGCATTAAAGGACAGCTGATAGTACGCAGAAAGAAACTTATAGACATTGTCTTTAAGGCAAATTCGTGTGAAACAGCTGTGGGCTGGAGAATAAATAACGATATAAACAAGGAAGTAAAAAGGCTTACTGAAAAATTCCGTAAAGCCTGACTACATAAATGAAAGGAAGTATATAACAATGATAAAATCATCTATTCCGTGGAGTGCAAAGCAGGTTGCTAAAATGGCAGAGAACAACAGTCTGAATTTTGATAATGCTATTCAGCGTGGAGAGGTATGGGATGTAAAGAAGAAATCTCTCTTTATCGACAGTCTGCTCAGAGGTTATCCCGTACCGCCTATGTATACAATCAAGACAGATGAAAAGGTACAGACACCGAAGGGTATGGTATCTGTTTTTGACTGTATTGACGGCAAACAGAGATGCACTACGATTGCACATTTCAAGGCAAACGAGTTTGCTCTTACAGGTATAGAGGACACGATAGTCCTTGAGGACGGCAGTGAAATGGAGATAAACGGTCTTACATATGACGAACTCCCCGAAGAACTGCGTGAGGTATTCGATGATTACTCAATCAGCGTATACAAGTTCGAGGATATAACCGATGACGAGATATGCGAAATGATGTCCCGACTCAACAACGGAAAGCCTCTTACCAATGTAGAAAATGCTCGTATCAAGGCTAAAGACCTTGCAGGACTTATCGAACTGAGCAAGCACCAGCTGTTCAGCGATTACCTCACAGAGACAGCTATCAAGGGCTATCAGAACGAGGATATAACGATAAAGACCTATATCCAGTTTACCAACACCGAAGACCCTTGCCTTGACGCAAAGAGAGCAAGAGAAGTCTACAACAGCGTCGAGTTTACTGATGAAATAAAGAAGAGACTGACCGGTATCTTTGATAAGGCTCTTGAAACGATAAGCCTTATCGAGAGCAAAGCAGACAAGAAACTCTTCCGCAAAATCATCAAGAAGAATAATCTCCTTGCGGTAATAAGCACTATGGAATTGCCTGTAAGTGTGGAAGATACAGCAGAGCGTATCGCTAAGTTCTTTGACACACAGGACGCAACGATAAGCATAAGTCCTGAATATAATGAAGCCTCGATGAACGGAACGGGACACGCTCCGAAGGTCAAGGCGAGAATGAACGCTATAAGAGCGTTTGTAGAGAAGGGATAATATGAGTGATACAGTAAACAGAAAACTCCTTAAAGGAGATAGCTATACAGGTCTGAAAGAAACATTCCGCTACGGCGGGATGTTTACTAAGGACTTTACCAAAACGGCAAAGCAGAGAGCAGAGGAACACGATGCCTTTGTTTCTCAAAGAGGCGGTATCGTGGACGAGAACCCTTACAAGACCTGTGCCTGCTGTGGCAGGAAATTCGGTGAGAAAGAATATCCGTATGCAGGGTTTTTCAATACAGACCTTAATGAGAAATACTCAAAGCTTGAAATCATATGCAAAGACTGCGCCTATGACATATCGGATATTGTCATAGAATATGGCGGTAAGAGAATGAAAGGAAATAACTCTCCCGAAAAATATGAGGAGAGCGAGATAGCGAAATTCATACAGGAGAGATTTCCTGTTGACTGTGACTGGAACGGTAAGAACAGTTATTACTTTGCGGTAATGCTCAAAGAGAAATTCCCTGCAGGAAAGATACTTTACAATCTCCGTACAAAAGCGTTTTGTTTCTGTAATGAGGGTATCTACACATACAGCGGAAAGAGTAATGAGAATTACTCACGGAAAGACTTTCTTGAGTACGATGAGTATTCGCAAAGAAAAGACATAAAGAACAAGTTTATGAAGTAAGGAGTTGTTGAAATGTTCAAATGGAAAGCATCAGAAGGAAAGCTTCTCAATGAGAAGAGGTACGAGGCAGGCACACAGAAAGGTGATTTTCTCTTTGAGGAAGATACGCCGAGAGAGGATAAGATACAGTTTATCAACGAAAGAACAAACGGTATGCTTGACTATGTTCTCGACCTTGCAGCAAAGTGGCAGAAAGATAAGGACGCACTTCCAAAGGAACACTGGGGCGGTGTGAAGACCGTATCCAAGAAAGCGTGGATAAAGCGTAACGATACCAAAAAAGCCTTATCGTTTGACTATGATATAGGTTCAATACGAGTGTCAGGCTTGCCAAGTAGGAGAATCTTCAATCTTGAAGACCGTAACTATTATGATAAGAAAGACGATTTCATCGACGAGGCTTTTCATAATGTTCTTATGGATTGTCTGGGTGAGGAGAAGAAATATTTCCGTTCACACGACGAGTATCAGGTGCTTGCCGATAAGGTACAGTCGGAATTTGAACATAACAGATATTCTTCTTTTGGTCTGACTATCGTTCAGGGTTCGCAGGGACTGTGGATAAGTGACGGAAGCGAAAACTGGGATAAAAACAGGAGAAGACTTACTCTTGCAGAACTCAAGAAACTCGTAGAACTCAACGAGAAACTGAAGGAGTTCGAGCAGCTTCTTGCAAAGGAAGAAAACGATATAGACTACGAACACCCGAAGGGCGATATGCCCGACAAGAAAAAACTCGGCTATATCTATGACAGATAAAAGAAAGATGTGAAAAACTTGTTCAAAATTACCAAGAAAGTAACCAACGAAGAAAAGAAGATTTTTGAAGAGATACACACAAGCAGGAAAGTGATAAAGGGCTTGCTGATAATAAACGCCTTATTTTCAGTAGCCCTTGCACTGTGTATACCTACGCTGTGTGAAAGACCTATGCAGTATTTGCTTGTGATATGTGGACTTATCACCTTGAGCGTATGTCTGGATAAGTTCCGCAAGCCTATTGACGATAACATAAAGGCTCTTGAGAAAGAACTTTTCAAGTCAATAGGAGAGGGTATTGCAAAGGAGATAAACGATACCGATGATATGGATACATAATAAGGAGTGAAATTTGGTGAAGATAAATTCATTTCGTGGAGAATATTCCTTTCTTAGCAATTTCTACGAAGCTCCTATGGAATATGAGGGTCTGACATACCCCAGCAGCGAGGCTGCTTATCAGGCACAGAAATGTGCAGACCCAAAAGACCGTGAGGCGTTTACAGCTATGAACCCTGCCGAAGCAAAGAAAGCAGGACGTACTGTAACAATCAGAGAAGACTGGGAAGATGTGAAGATAAGTGTTATGACCGGTATTGTCAGAGCAAAGTTTGAACAGAACCCCGACCTTGCAGGAATGCTCCTCGCTACAAAGGACGCATATCTTGAAGAAGGTAATAACTGGGGAGACCGTGTATGGGGAACTGTAAACGGCGAAGGAGCAAACAATCTCGGTCTTATTCTTATGGATACGAGAAGATATTTACAGAGCAAGACAAAAGTGAAATAACAGTAAAAGGACTGCTTTCGGGTAGTCCTTTTTTGCCTTATTAACAGAAAATTAACACGCAACATATTGCATTTTATTCTGCACTATGGTATTATAGGTATAAGATGATTTAACATCAAAGGAGTGGTTGTATGTATTATCTTATGAATAAAGAAAACGTAGTTCTTGCGTTTCAGCCTAAACATAAATCCAGCCTGTCAGCCGATGTGACATTCGTTTCTGGCAAGCAGGAAGGAAATCTTCCATATGGATTTGATGGTATAACAGAGTGGGTGGAAAGCCGTAAAGCCTCAAAGCATAATGCTCACTTAAAGCAGATAATGAAACGTCTGAAATGCGAAGACAATGAAGGGTTTATCAGGCTCACACACGCAGTAGGGATAAACGATAGCTTTTGGATAAAGAGTGATAATGAAGACATCACTTGGAATGATGTTTCGTTATTTCAAAATGAGTTTTCTGAAGTTATCTCAAGACTTGCATTTGAAGGGTCAGGACTATATGGAGAAAAATTTTCATCGACATCTCCCGAACTGTCGTGTGAAGGTTCATTCAGAAAGTGCTTTAGAAAAGAAAATAAAAAAGGCGAATTCGGCAGTGATATTTTCATCTATAAAAGAGGCGGGGAAATCGGAGCAGGCATTGAACCTTATTGCGAAGTTCTTGCATCTGAAATAGCGAGAATAATCACACCTTCATCGGTAAAGTATGATTTATGTACGCTTCACGGCAAACTCGCTTCAAAGTGCAATATATTCACAAATGAAAATGTCGGATATGCCTCTTTTGCAAAGCTGCATAACAAACGTTCTTATACGTTTCAGGATGCTGTAGATTTCTTTGAAAGAAACGGCTGTGAACAGGCGTTTAGGGAATTGCTGGTAGTGGATTCTTTGTGCTTTAATCAGGACAGACACAGCGGAAACTATGGTATGGTCTACAATAACGATGATATGACAATCATCGGGATGTCTCCTGTTTTTGATATGAACCTTTCAATGTTCCCTTATGTGGAACTTGAAGAATTCAAAAACATAGGAGATAAACTGTACGAATATGCTCCCAAACTCGGAGACGATTTTACAAGAATTGGACAAATCGCTATGAACGATGTTCTTCGGGATAGACTGAAAGATATGAAGGACTTTTCATTCTCTTTCAGGGGTGATGAGAAATTTGCAGAGCAAAGAGTTAAACTTGTTGAGGAAATCGTGCGCAAGCAGGCAAAAGCTATTCTGTCAAACGAAATCTTACAAACTAAAGATGTGTTCTTTTCGCAGAAAGCGGTAGATTATGAGAAAAAACTGCAAAAAGCGGAGAAAGCGTCGAATTGTATGAAACAGTTTATGGAAAGAATAGATGAAAAGGCGTTTTTATCAGGTGGTTTTATCAGCGTATGTGTTGACGAAAACGCTGTGCAGTTACTTTTTGAGAATGAGAGTTATTTGTTGACAGTTGATTTTTTGAAAGGAACTTTTGATGTGACACAGAACGCAAGACATATTTCACTAAAAGACTTAAAAACAGCATCACCCGACTTTTATAAAGATGTCAAAACGATTGAAAAACAGCTCCGTTCTTTCACAAAAGAAAAGAAATGCCGAACATTTGCAAAGCATTTTGGCAACACGGGGATTGGACATACTGATTAAAGGAGTAGTTATATGTCAGTTTTTGATACAACAAATAGTCCTGAAACTGCAAAAGAACTTTCTCAACAGTTTAAACGATATAGAATTATATGCGGAATGACACAGAAGAACCTCTCTGATAAAACAGGTGTTGCACTTAGAACTATCACACGCTTTGAGAATGGCGAAGAAGTGGGTCTGTTCACTTTTATAAGCCTGCTCAAAGGCGTAGGCTTAACGCATAATCTTAAAGATATTGTACCTGATGTTTCAGGTGATTTGCCTCAAAGAGTGAGAAAAAACAGCAAGAGTTGTAGGTAATAAAATACATATAAGTCTTATTTCGAGAGACCGTAATATCTTGTGGTATTACGGTTTTCCTTTTATTTATGTATTCTGCACAAAAAGCATTAACGAATATTGTCTATATTATCCCCTTAAATAGCTTGACATTTGGAGTACAATGTGTTATAATGAGTACAATCCAAGAGGGAGAACCTCAAAAATCACAACACAGTACGAAATCACAACACGGAGACTATTGAAGGAGCGATATGTATGATGTTTATTCAAGGTTACAAAACAGACTTTGAGACAATCAAGACCAATGTGACAGAGATGTGCAAGACAGAAAACAGCTATGAGGTCAACAAAAACAATCTTGACCTGTCAATGACTTCTGTATTCTCAAGGAGAAAGCTGCTTGACTGTGAGAACTACACAGATTTCGGCTTTAAGTCAATGGGTAGAGTTGTCAAGTTCCCTGCGCCGTTTGTCAGAGAACTTAACACCAGCGATAGCGAACTCTCACAGGATATTGTCGAGAACAGACTGAAAAACTATTTCGCAAGCGAGCAGAACAAGCCGTTCACGGTAAGAGAGTTCAACAACAAGGTATGCGGAGTAGTTTCGGACAAGTACGCATACTTTGACGATAATGAGGTAGTTGACATACTCGAAAACAGTCCTCTTTCCAAGATGCAGTTTGAGAATGTTCATATCTCACCGGAGAGATTTCACCTTCGTGCTATTGATAAGGACAACCCTTTCAAGCTTGACGGAGATAACAGCAATATGTTCTTCACATTCTTTGTGGATAACTCAATGGTTGGTGCGTCAAGTTTCCGAGTAAGGTTCGGAGTATTCAGACAGGTATGCTCCAACGGACTTATCATACCTCACAAGGAATTCGTTGTAGTAAAGCAGGTACACAGAGGTACAAAGGACATAGCAGCGATTTTCAACTCGCAGGTGGCTATGATAAGCGAGAAGAGAAACGAGATAATCGCTATGCTCAATGACTCAACAGAAATCGAGTCAAAGATAGAAAAACTGTCGGAAGAGTATAAGGCAGATTACCTTGCGAAGAAACTCAATACCTCAAAGGCAGAAACCGAAAAGATACTGATGCTGTATAACACAACATACGGCGGAAAGACCAAGTGGGCTCTTACAAATGCAATCACAGAGTTTGCAAGAGACACGAACAATATTGACCGCAGAGAGATGCTCGAAACAAGAGCACTCAATGTAGCATAAGTCACACAGAACGATGCCCTGTCCTGCAGGAGTGGGACAGGAGCGGAGTTCTTAACATCACAACACTTTAAGTCAGAAAGGAAAAACAGATTATGACACAGAACCAATTTCTACGTATTCTTCTGCTTATAGAAAAAAGCAGAAAGTTCAGTATCCAAGCTATTGACTTTCTTGAAGCAGACAACAATCTTGATGAAGACACAAGAAAGGGTTTCGTACAGCAGATGAGAGGTTATTCTGCAGGTGCGACCACAGTGATAAGTCATTATGACGACAATGTGGAGTACGAAAATCAGCCAGATGCAGAGGCTTTGGCAAAGGAAGAAGAACAGCTTGTAAAGGTTCTTGAGGATGAAAAGGGCGGTTATGGTGACGATTATGACTCGGCAATCGAGGATGTTATCAAGATTGTCAGACAGGTCTTGAGAAAAACCCAGCACGAAAAAGATGAAAGGGAAAAGGAAAGATAACAGGGAGTGGTTACGGTGATTGTAATGAATGATTTTGAGGTAAGAGTGATGAAAGCTGTTACCGAACAGCATATCCGTAACAATCCTGTGCCGATAGTGAAAAATGTGAAAGAGTTTGTAAAGGCGTGGCGGGACAGACAGTTCCGCCCTACCTTTATCAAGGTAATTCACGAAAAGCTTACGGAAAATCAGCGTATCGTTATATATAAACGGTACGGCGAACAATGGCTGTACAGTGATATAGCTGATGAACTTGAATTGAGCATAGCACGTATCAAGGAAATAGAGAGTACAGCTATAAACAGACTTGCTGATATATCGGTATACAAAGAACTGTATATCGGTAAAGACGAATATCAGAAACTTATGGAACAGACAAGGGAAAAAATAGATAAGGCTTTACAACCGGACAAGCCTGAAGATATGCTTGTTTCAGACATAAACCTCAATGGAAGGGCATTTAACCTTATAGCAAGAACGGTGCTGTGTCCCGAAGTGGAACTTACGGCTAAAAAGGCTATTGAGAAGATAAATGACCTTACCGATATTGAAGGGTGCGGTCTGCTTACTGCACTGCATATCATCAACAGGTTCAAGGACGAAGGGATAGATGTGACAAAGTGGGAAAATGCACTTTCACAGCAGCTTGACACACCTTATTTACAGACAATGGCTAAAAACTATATGGCTCTGGACGAGAAAAGAAAATACCGACTTGGCGGTTAAAGGAGAATGAAAAATGGACTATGGATATATAAACGAGGATAGCGTATATCGCTGTATGAAGAACATACCTTGTGAGAACGGGTACTTTGAAAAAGGAAGTCTCGTATATGTTGGAATGGAAGAAGACGGTACATTATCCTTGTACGACTTTGAAACAGGATGCAAGAACGGCTATCTCTATTTCGATGAGTATGAGGAAGACGAGTATATGAATACCGATTTTCTTATAGACAGAGATGTATCCGAATATCTCTGTGAGGAAAAGGAACTTTCTCAAAAGGTGATTTGGTATGAAAATGCTTTTCACAAGGCAAGAAATAACCTGACAAAGTTCGATAAGGTAGATAGTGCAGTATTTACCGTATCACTGATTTTTGTAGTGGCAGCATTTATTTTGTTTCTGATAAGGGATAAGGGAGTAAGCGGTCTTTGTGTAGGACTCGGTATACTTTCCTGCGCAGGAGCACTGTTTTGTGTAGCAACACTTGTTCTCAAGAAAAGTCTTGAGAAGGAAGCAAAGAGCAGATACATAAGACATATGAAAGGTCTGCTTACCTCACATAGAGAAAGAATGATGAGATATGTTTAAAAAGAAATATCTGCAAGTGACAAGTATTATTGCCACAATGCTCTTATCTCTGTCACTGACCGTTATGTTTGTGCTTGAGATATATTCGTCAGCTTTCGACACACAGAAAGAAACACTCAAGCCGTACATATTCCTTTGTTGGTGCGGAGTGATAACCGCAGGGTTTTTATACTTGTCCGTGATAGTGCTACTTGCAGCAATATTCGGTATGTGGATAGGCAGTCATTTGAAAGAAGACGAAGACGAGGAAGATTATGAACCTGAAGAATTGGAAGAAGAACAAGAAGACGAAACTTACAACGAGGGAGTGGAATTGCCGTAATGACAGCAACAATAAACATATATTCCCGAAAGTTCGTTCCAGAATACTGCAGTTACCTTATACTCGCAAGTTCTGACGAGGGTAAGTATAAGGTCTTTGAAGAGACCGACAGCGTAACGCCCGAAGATACAGAACTCGAAGCGGTCATATCCGCTCTAAAACTGATTGAAAAGATGAACTGGGACAGGGTATATCTGTATACATACCCTAATGTAAACAAGTGGAAAAGCCTGCTCAATTCACCGAGAATGCTTGCAAAAGAGTTTAGTGAAATTGTGGACAGGCTGTCAAAGGGCAGGCTTATACGCTTTGCGGGAAGACCCGATGATATGCTCTGCAAGAAGATGAACGATTATCTTGAACGCAGAGCGGTGGAAATGGGTATCGTATGAGAGATAAGGACAAGATACTTGAATTCATCCACAGACGCTTTAAACAGGACTGTGAATGGACAAGCGGTAATTGCTATTACTTCGCCCTTATCCTTAAAGGACGTTTCAGAAAGGGGAAGATAGTCTATGACGTGATAAACGGGCATTTCCTTTATCTTCAAGGCGGAAAACTGTACGACCACAGGGGAGTACAGGACTTGACCGACAGGTCAACGATAATCGAATGGGATAAGTTCGGAGAATATGATAAAAACCAGAAGAGAAGAATAATTCGAGACTGTATAATGTGAAAGGAATGATTTGAATGTTAGAAGAGAAAAAGACAGTAAGTACCAACGAGAGCGAGAACAATTCATCAGGCAATACCTATGAGGTAGTAGGGATAGTAATTAAATCTATCTTTCTGGCTATTATGGCGGTTTCGCTTATCGTGTGTGCAGTATGCCTTGTAAAGCTGTGGGGAAGTATGTTCGATAGTGCAAAGAAAGATGCAGATACCCTTGTATATGTTGAGATAACACAGGGAGATAAGACCATAACTTACAAGAATGTAAAGAAAGGGTCAATAAGAGAACCAAGTATGCTTTCTCCCGACAGGATGTCTTTCACAGACGAAAATGGTGATACCGTTGAGTATCATAATGTATCGTATAAAGTTGTACCTATGGAGAAAGAAACGAGTTCTCAGAATAGTTTAGAGGGTGTTGCTTTCAAGACAGGAGACGGGAATGTGTACCTGACAGACGAACACGGTATGGCAGGAGATTACAGAGAACCGGATACAAGGTCATAACTTTGCTTATGACCTATTTTGATAAGGAGTGTTGAGAAATGTTAAGAAATCAGTACGAGAGAATAATCAAGCGTATCGAAGGCGAGATACTCGCAATACCTATGCAAGAGTATGAGAATGACAAAAGCGGTGCGAAAGGGTATTCATTCGGCAGAGAAGTGATAGACAATGCGTACAAGAAATACCATAATGTCAATCCGACAGGTGAAGAACTTGCTGATATACTTGAAAGTCTTTCTCCGCAGTTCTCCGAAATCTATCTTTCTACGGTAAGAAAGGTCACAAATTCAAAGGAATTCTACAAGGCTGTTTCCTCTGTAAAGAGAATAGTTATGTCTGAATATGACAGACATAAAGAAAGGGAGCTCCCTCACATTGATTATGGTGGACGCAGCGGAAAAGACTTTGACTATGGGGACTATTAAAGGGATATGACAATATAGATTTTACAGAAAGGAATGTAGGGATATGTATGACAATAAGGAAATAGCCGAACTCGCTGAAAGCATAAAACGAAAGGAAGACAAGATAAGGGAAGAGTCGCAGGCTCTTGAAAGGCTCAAAGCCGAAAGCCTCGAATTTATCCTTGAAACTCTCGGTTTCAAAGACAAGGTAGTTGAAACGCTCAAAGAGCAGACACCTAAAAAGGGCGTACTTAAAGTAGTAACCGCAGACGGACAACCGGACATACGCTTTTACAGGATAAAGAAAGACGGAGAAATATCGAAAAATTCGATTTATGTCAACGGCTTGTACGGAACACTGTTCTGGTATCGGGGAACAGATAACATAAAAGGAATTATGGAACTTAAAAACGCTTTCAGAGTTGTAGGCGATAAGGAACTTACACACAAGCCAAAGCAGATAGAAAGGGATTGATTGCGTGAATGACAGTCATATTACGGATATAATGAACTGTGAGAATATGCAGCTTTCGACTGAAGAGGTACTGAAAGAACTCGAAATCGTCAAGGCTGATAAAGGCAACGAGGTAATCATAGATAATACCCTTTCTGCCAAGAGAGAATACGCTGCTCTTTCCAAAGCAGCGGAAATCATAGCACAGCAGGCAGAAAGAGAAGACATAAAGAACGCAAAATACGATGAGGCGATAGAGTATTTCGAGAATATTATCGCAAAAACGGATGAAAAGCATCACCTTGTTGTATGGGAAGACGGTATACAGCACATACAGGCAGCTCTTAATGCTCTTAAAACACTTAAAGACCTGCAAACAAAGGTGAAACAGCACGATATGATAGCGGAAAGGTAATGTATGAAAATATTATCTATCGACTATGACTATTTCCAGACTGCAGGAGCAGAGACCTTCGAGGAGTGTTATCCCGACGGGATAGACAGAACTCCGGATGAGTCTGCAAGGATATGGTCAGACATACTTTCTGATGAGAAAGTACATAAGAGAGTTTCAAGGGTACATCTCAACGGGTACGAGATGAGATACGCAAGAGAAATTATACGCTCACAGGAAAGAAACATACCTGTTACAGCGGTATGTTCTCACAGGGAGATGTACGGCTTCGCACATAGCCTTGCAAAGCCGTGTGAGAGCCTTGAGGTTGTGAATGTTGATATGCACCACGATATGTTCAACGACAATCCGCAGGTGGACTGCGGGAATTGGGTAACGGCACTCCAGAGCGAGTATGAACAATTCAAGTTCAAGTGGGTAGCAAATCCGATTGGACTTGATATATATGGCTTTGATAACGGTGAAACACGCAATCTTATCAGCACTTCACTCAAGAGAATGGTAGGTAAAAAGTTTGACGCACTGTTTCTGTGCCGAAGCGACAACTGGGTCGCACCGCACCTTGACTACGGCTTCAAGGAACTCCTTGAGACCTGTCAAAGCCACTTTATTGCTGTTAAGGCGGAAAAGAGTATCCTTAACGAGAGAGTAATAGTCTTGAATGAGAAGAAGAAAGAGGGGATAAGCCGTGAATGAGGAAAACTGTATAGAATTCATCAAAGAACAATTCAAGGGAGTAAACGAAGAATTGCTGGGCATTGATGAAAGAAAAGAACTGTATGGCAGATGCCGTGACTACTGTAAGCAGGAAGGTATCAAGGGCGTACAGTTCGATATGCTCTGGAACAGAGCAATGTTTCAGATAAAGGCGGGAATATAAATGTACACGTTCAAGCAAGGACAATTCATTGTCAAAGACTATCAGTCGGTATCTCTGATTGGAGAAAAGCCGTTCTCCACAGAGGAACTTATCAGAAAACTGTCCAATAGAGAGTTGCCTCTTACGAGCAATTTCAAGAAATACTGTTCGTTCATCTATAGCGGGGATGAAATAGTTGTGATAAAGCTGAAGGTATACAATCGCAGGACTGATAAGATAACGTGGTATGTGGTATTTGCAGACAGTTTTGACCGTCCTTATCTTCTGATAGGACGTAGAAGATATTACTTTGAAAGTTTTGTGCTTGAGTAATATCAGAAAGGGGTAAAGTATGTATTACGATGAAGACGATACTCTTCAAAGAAATGTAGACAGGGCATTCGGCAATCGTTCTTACATTCGTGGAGTAGAGAGTTATCTGAATGTGAATATGGATACTGACTATGACATAGTAGATGAGGTAACTCGCATAAACAAGCTTCAGGGAGAAGTACGCAGGGAGCTGCAAAAGCAACGAGGATACGAAAGGGATTGATAGGTGTGGAAATCCATATATGGAATGGAAAAAACGGTGGCACAACGATAGAACTCACAGACGCACAGGAGTACGCTGTAAGAACGATACTGGGTCTTGATGTGGAAGTAAGTGAAACATTTTATCGGTGTTATGACGATAATACGGTGATGAGGCTTGCGGATACTCTGAAAAAGCAGATAGTTGTAGTAAACAACTGAATATGACTTTTTGCACAAAATTCAGAGTACATTTTCATTAAACATTATCGGATATTATCTACACTAATGTATTGACATTGTATTGACAATATGCTATAATGTATATACAAGGAAACGGAAACTTATTTCTTTCCAATTAAGAACTCCTACTATTGCCTGACACGGCAGGACAAAGACCTTTACCTCTGTCTTTCGGAGTTATCCTGCTTTAAGGATAACAGTGTCCTGAAAGGAAGCCGTTTCCTTTGTCCTTTCAGTCTATATCACAATGGTGTGTTAAGAGCATACCACTGTGTCCATAAAGGGCGACTCTTTCTTGTCTAACTGACATATTTTTCATTTTTGTTGTTCATTAAAATGAGAACCTCCAAGTTTCCAGTCACCCTTTAAAATTCCATTTTTATTGTTTGTCATTGACGGCTCGGAAAGACGAGCAATGGGAGATTGGCTCAGTTGGCAGAGCAAGCGGCTGTTAACCGCTGGGTCGCAGGTTCGAGTCCTGCATTTCCCGTCCTGCCTTAATAGGCAGACATTTCTCAAAGCACCGACCTTATTTGTTTGTTTTGCCAAGTGGCAGATTTTAATATTTGTCACTTGGATATTTTTTTTGTGAAAGGAAATGGCGTTTTATGAGTGAAAAAGAAAACTCTCAATATCGTACTATTCTGCCCTTTGGGGTAAGAACTATCGTATACATTGTCTGTGTGCTGCTTATCATCGGCTTTATAGTGTATAACTTTCTCCCTTCGGTAAATAGGTCGAGGGCAGATAAGCTGTATGAGAGCAGAGAAACATTCCTTTACAATGAGGAATTTGAGTGTGTTTATTCCGAAAAGAGAATTCACGAAAAGAACGGGACGAAAACAAAGGAAGCGGTATCACGCTTCAAAGCAACTAACAAAGATGTCATTTCGGTGTTTGAAGTAGATAACTTGTACGAGAAAGGTACGAAGAAGACCTTTGACCGATTGGTCTATGAATATGAAATAAGCGAAACGGAAAAGGGTACGAGAGAATATATCAATAAAGATGAACTGTCTGAAGACGAGTTCAGGGAAAAGGCTGACAGTCAATTCAAAGAACATCTTCTCAATATAGCAAAGCAAAACGGTAAAGATAATTTCTTTAAAGCCGGAATGATATGGATACTTGTAACGATACTTTGGCTGATTGCAGGCTATCCTTTTGAAACAGGTCATATCTGAAAGGCGAATGTTATGCTGAAAGATAATGCGAAGATAAAAGAAAACTACAAGAATATCTGTGAAGGCAGAGAATTACTCTCACAAATCAAGGAAGAAAGCATAAAGGCTGTGTTCTTTGACCCACAGTATCGAGGAATATTGGACAAGCTCTCCTACGGCAACGAGGGCAAACAGAGGGGCAAAGCAAGAATAGACCTTGAGCAAATGGACTTTGATACTATTCAAGCCTTTTTCAAGGCTATCCATAAAGTCCTTGCTCCGAGCGGTTATCTCTTTCTGTGGGTAGATAAGTTTCATCTTGTAGAGGGTGTTAAGGACTGGTTTAAGGACTTACCCGATATGCAGTGCGTGGATATGATAACGTGGAACAAGAAGAAAATGGGTATGGGGTATCGCACCAGACGCAAGGGTGAATATCTGGTTGTTATACAGAAAAAGCCTATACTCGCCAAAGCTACTTGGACGATACATAATATTCCCGATGTATGGGAAGAAGAGGTCGTTAAAACACACGCTCACTCAAAACCCGTGATACTGCAGGAACAGCTTATCCTTGCTGTAACAGAAAAAGGAGATTATGTTTGTGACCCCGCAAGCGGTGGATATTCCGTCTTTGAAGCCTGCAAAAATACAGGCAGAAACTTTATAGGCGGAGACATAGCGTTTGGCGAAGAAATAGTAAAGGAGAAAAGCGTATGAACTACACGGAAATCACAGGAGACCTCTTTAAAGAGGCAAAAGGGCGTGTGCTTGCACACTGTATATCGGCTGACTTTGCTCTCGGAGCAGGCATAGCCGTTAAGTTCAGGGAAATGGGTGTCAAACAGGCACTCCGGAACGCATACCCCGATTATGTAGATAAGTGGACGCAGGGTGAGTGTATCACTACCCATATCAACGATGATGTGACCTGCAATCTCATAACCAAGAGATACTGTTATGAGAAGCCTACCTATGAAAACTTGCAGCTGGCACTTGACAGTATGAAAGAGTTTCTTGAAAAGGAACTTGAGAACAAAAAGACCCTGCAGGTAGGTATGCCTCTTATCGGTTGTGGCATAGACGGTCTTGAATGGGATAAGGTAAGCAAAATGGTCAAGGACACATTTGCAGACCTTGAGGGTCTTGATGTCCTTGTTGTTAAGTACGATAAGGAGAGAAATACTCCCAGAAAAGACAGAAATATCGAAAGAGAATGACACGGACAATCTAACTTTTGGCTGATAACGAGCGGATTTTCAATAGAATACTTTGAAAGTTCGCTCTTTTTTGCGTATATGGAAAGGATTGATAAACTTGAAAAAGTGGTACAAGAAGAACGGACTAAAGGTCTTGTCGCTGTTCGACGGTATATCCTGCGGTGCTGTTGCACTTGAAAAAGCAGGAATATCCGTAGGAAGATACTCTTCCTTTGAGATAGACTATAATGCTGTAAAGATAAGCAAGAAGAACTATCCGCAGATGGACAGACATCTTGATGTGTTTGACGGAGATTTTACACAGTTCAAGGGTTATGACCTTCTGATAGGCGGCTCACCCTGCACTTATTGGTCTATCGCACAATCTCCCGATAAGAGAGAAACCACTTGTGAGGGAAGAGGATATGCTCTTTTCTCCCAATTCGTAAGAGCATTACGGGAAAGTGAATGTCCGTATTTTCTCTATGAAAATAACGCAAGTATGGACGATACCATAAAAGAGCAGATAACCAAAGAACTCGGTGTAGAGCCTATGCTTGTCAATTCCAAGCTGTTATCAGCACAAAACAGGGAGCGTCTTTACTGGACGAATATCCCTGTGGAAGAAACACCGAAAGAAAAGGGTATTATCGTAAACAGGATACTTGAAAGCGATGTAGACGATAAGTATTTTGTACACGATGATAATATTACATATATACAGCCTGTCGATAAGATAAGGCGTATGAACCCTTATCAGATAGCCTATTATGCTAATGGCGGACAGGGGCAGAGAGTGTATTCTGCTTTTGGCAAGGGCGTTACACAGACCGCAAACGGCGGTGGCAGAGGAGCAAAGACCGGTCTTTACTATGTAGGAGAAGACAAGGTAAGAAGACTTACTCCGCTTGAAGCAGAAAGAATGCAGACCTTGCCCGATAACTACACAGACTGTGATATATCCGATAATAACAGATATAAGGCAATAGGCAACGGCTGGACAGTTGATGTTATAGCACATTTCTTTACGGGACTTAGTAATGTCAAGCCGAAAATGCCGACAGACGATACCGATAAAGACCTTGACGGAAAAGATGACTTTGAAGGTGGGGTAGATGTTCTGTCGGTCTTTGACGGAATGTCCTGCGGAATGCTCGCTATGCTTGATGCAGGACAGAAAGTAAACAACTACTATGCCTATGAAATAGACGAGCCTGCCGTACAGACCTCTCTGTACAACTTTCCCCAGATAAGCCAGCAGGGTGATGTCTTTGAGGCGGACTTTACAGAGTATGAGGGTATAGACTACCTTGTAGGCGGTTCTCCGTGTACATACTGGAGCATAGCCCAAAGCCCCGATAAGCGTGAAACTACCGCAAGCGGTCTCGGCTGGGACTTGTTCTGTCAGTATGTAAGAGCCTTGAAAGAGGCAAAGCCTAAGTTCTTTATCTATGAAAATAATAAGTCTATGTCCAATGATATAAGGCAGTCGATAACTGAAACATTCGGGTTTGAACCGATATGTATAAATTCTGCTCTTGTTTCTGCACAAAACAGACAAAGACTGTATTGGGTAGGCAAAAGAAATGAAGACGGTACATACAGCAAGGTAGATGTGCAGCAGCCGGAAGACAGAGGGATTTTGCTGAAGGATGTTATCAATAAATCTCATAGAGATTTGACAAACAATGAAAAGGCATATTGTCTGACAGCAAGTTATGAAGGTGCAGCAGCTTATAATACTATTGAGCGTGGACAAAGAAGTATGATTGCAGAACCCGTCGCTGTTTCATTTGTGGGAGATAGGGATAAGCGCAAAATCGGAACGATGGATAAAGCATATTGCGTTGCAACAAGTCCTTGCAGTGATAGTCTGAAAGGAATAGCAGAACCTGTCAATGTCACAGAGAACGGAAAATCACAGACTGTAAAATCTCAATACGAAAAGAATGGTGTTCCGAACTTTGTGAAATATACATCCACCTATGGAGCAAGTGGGGTGGCAGAGCCGATATGCCTTAACCCAAGAACCAATGGGGTTGAACCCTCATCTGGTGATAGGATTTATGACACGCAAGGTAAAGGTACGGCGGTAACAAGCGGATGGCATACAAAAATAGCAGAGTCTGTCTGTGGACGCATACCTCAATATGGCAAAGACGATAAGTCAAGACCTGTGATAGCATCATACTCAAACAAGGGAGATAGCGAGGGATGCTTAAAGGGAGATGCTTTCCCCGAAAATCCGAACAAGCAGGTCAATGACTATGTGGCAGAGCCCATTTCCGAAAAGGCATTTTGTATGGTAGGTGATAGAGATGACCGCAAGGCAGGAACAAGCGATAAAGCTTATTGCCTGTGTGCTGCTCCCACAAGCGATATGACACCGAAAGCCATAATTCGTGTGGGCGGTCTGTATGACCAAGTAACTCGCTGGGGCATATATGACCAGAAAGGAAATGCACCTACACTCACCGCAAGTATGGGAATGGGTGGCGGTCATATCCCTATGATACCTGAACAGGTAAAAGAAGAAAGTCAGACCGTAATAAAGGGTGTAGAAAAGACTTTCGATAAGTATGGATATGTTCCCGAAATGTTCAATGCGTATAACGCAACGGAAATAACGGATAAAAGCCCGTCACTTACCACAGGAAGTATGGAAACAAGCAGCTGTGCAGTAAATCTGTTCTGCTCTGCTGTGCCTACGGAGTTTGATAAGAACGGTATACCCATTAAAGCTGTATCTGTAACAGACGGAAAAGAACATACCGTATATGAGGTAAAGGATAAGAAAATAACCATAAAGGGTAAACAGTATGATATAAAACTCGAAGACGGATATTACATTATAAGAAAACTGACAGTTGAAGAATGTAAGGAACTGCAGACCGTACCGCAGTGGTATGACTTTTCCTGTACAAGTGTTTCACAGGCATACAAGATGCTCGGTAATGGGTGGACTGTTAAGGTAATATCTCATCTCATAAAAGCAACAATGGAATGAGATAACAGCATTTTACACAAAAATCCTCACAGAATTTCACAAAAGATTAACGAATAAATACTACATTATTGTATTGACAATGTATTGACATTGTGATATAATATGAATTAAGGGAAACGGGATAAATCATTTTCTTCATTAAGAACACGATGATGAAATTCGTTATTTCATCATTGGGGTGTTAAACACCGCCTTTCAATGTGCCTGACACATCACGACAAGGCTTCGACCTACTTGCCTTCGGAGTTATCCTGCTTTAAGGATTTCGGTGTCCTGCAAGGAGTCCGTTTCCCGATACCCTTGCAGTAAAAAGGGGATGTAAGGTTTCGACAGGGTTATGAAAGCATAAATCTCATCGGTCAGCCACCTTATAGCTAAAACTTAAATTTAAACGCTAACGAAAACGTAGCACTTGCAGCCTAAGCTGCTGACCTGCCAAATGGTTGCTTGCTGTCCTTATCTGACAGGTCATCGAAATAATACAGCATAAGCCGTCTCATACCAAAGCACGAATGGTGTCTGCAACACGGGGAAGAAGATAAAAACGTGCAAAAGCATACAGGTGAGAGCCTTGCTTGAACAGCTTACAGTTCAGCTAATATCTTAAAGATGTGATAAAGGATTTATGTGGAGTGGTTCTGGACACGGGTTCGACTCCCGTTATCTCCACCATAATCGGGGGATATGCAAAGTAGAAAAGCGGGCGAGGTTCGTACCCTCGTTGCCCTGCTCACAGACGTGTGAGACACTCCGGAATACTGTATCTCAATGAGGTATAAGTTCCACATTCTTGAGCGTATGGGGATATAATGTGGTGCAAGTCCAACGCTCCCGACCATTTTCAAAAATGTAATAAAGGCGAAAGGATGAATTACAATGAAAAAGTATGAAATGACGGTACACGAGGCACTTTCAGAGCTGAAGGTTCTGGGAGCGAGAATAAGCAAGGAAATATCAGGTGCAACATTCGTTGATACGAACAAGCACTCCAATACCAAGATAGACGGTCTTACCGTTAAGGAATACGAAGACGGTATCAAGGCAGACTATCAGAGCATTTCCGACCTTATTGCAAGGCGCAGCGCTATCAAGAAGGCTGTAACGCTTTCCAACGCAAAGACTGAAATCATCATCAAGGATGACAAGAGAGAACTGAAAATGACAGTAGCCGAGGCTATCGAGTACAAGGCAACGGGTATTGCCTATAAGCAGAAACTCCTTGACCGTATGACTATGCAGTACAATATGGTAAAGAGCAAACTGCAGTCGAGCAACGGCGAGTACCTTGAGGAAAAGGCAAATGACTATATCCACAAGCTGTTTGGCAGCAAGGATAAGGACGTAGATGCAAAGACTATCGAGGCAAGCAAGAAGGTCTATATAGAGGGTAATACTCTTGACCTTATCGACCCTATCAAGATAGCAGATGCTATCAAAGCACTGTCTGATGAGATAGACTTTTTCAACTCTAAGGTAGACTCGGCAATCAGCGTAAGCAACGCCGTGACAATTATAACCTTCGAGGTATAATTTAAAAATCATATGGTTGTACAGCGAAAACTGTAAATTAAGGTTCGTTATTCTTTATACGTTAATAAAGAAATCTATTTAATGTATTTTCCCGAAAAGGAGATTATATTAAAACTATGGGCTGATTACCCAATAAGAGCTATGGTCAAATGCTTATGACGCAGTTTTTTGAAGACTGAGATACAGGTTAAATTCCTGTTAGCACGAAAAGGATTTTATGTGTCCTGCCCGCAAAAGAGGCAAAAAAGCAATAAAGTTCAAGGCTCAATGCTTAAAGCTGAAGGCTTAAATCTCAAAGTTAAAAGGATATAAGGAAATGCAGTTCTTGTGTGGAAAGAAGAACTTGAAGAATTATACCTATCCACTTAAAGAATAAGGCTCAAAGTATAAAGCATAAAGTTATTTCAAATCCACGGCTGAAAGGTTTGTGTGATGACCTTATGAACACACAGTTCCCTCGTGGCTGCTGTACAATCATAAAATATGGTGGGTTCGACAAGCGGTCAAGTCATCGCCCTTTCACGGCGAAGTCACGGGTTCGAGTCCCGTACCCACTATTGTCTTTCATCAAAAGGCTGAAAGACATCACCAACTCCTTTACGAGAGAATGAGAAAGGCTTAACCCCACCTTTCTCATATCCGGTTCATTGGTTTAACGGCAAAACAGCGGACTGTCGCTCCGCAGTCAAGAGTTCGACTCTCTTATGAACCGTCTGTACAGGCGAAAAGCCTGCACATACTCTGAAACAGAAAGAAGGGAAAGTAAAATGGTAAGAGTAAATATAAGGATAAACTCTATTAAGGAAGTAGCTGTTCTTGTAGGTAAGATAAGTACCATACCCTATGAGGCAGACCTGAAGAGCGGAAGGTATCTTGTAGACGGAAGAAGCGTAATGGGTGCTTACAGTCTTGACTGGGAAAAGCCTGTAACTCTTGAGATACACGCTGAAAAAGAACAGGTCAAGGAATTTCTTGAAAGCATTGACAAGTATGTCTGTGAGTGAGGAGAGAAATGTGAGTAAGACCAGAAACATCAATATCCGTGTTTCAGAAAAGCAACTTGAGATAATCAAGGAAAATGCTAAACGGCGGAATATGAAACTCACGGAATATGTAATCAGCAGAGCTGTGACCGACAATGAAGAAGAGAGTTTTACTGACAAGATAGTGTCTCTGGTACACAGCTACACAAGAGGAAATATGAAAGATGAAAGAACCGATACAGACACAGACAAAGAAGAAAATACCTGAGAAGATAAAGACCATAGGGGGATATGTTATCATAGCCCTTATACCAGTGGTCTTTTTTCTCTTTTTCGGTATTGCTCACGTGAACGGAGAGAGTATGTCTCCGAAATACCACAACGGAAATCTGCTTCTCACGGGAAAGTTTATTCGAGCAGGCAGGGGAGACATTGTCGCCGTAAAAGCAAAGGTAGACGGAGAGGACACGAACCTTATCAAGAGGGTGATAGCAATGGGCGGTGATGTGGTGGATATACGGCAGAACAAGGTATATGTCAACGGAGAAGAACTTGACGAGCCGTATATCAAGGAAGAGATGCAGGAATATAAGGACAGCATTGAATTTCCGTACACAGTACCGCAGGGAGAGTTGTTCGTTATGGGTGACAACCGCAATGACTCTTTGGACAGCAGATATAAGAATACCTCTCCTATAAAAGAAAGTGACGTGATAGGAGTGGTACTGTTCAAGCTTTAGCCTGCCTCACCCCTCACAATTATAGCGATAACAGTTGCAAGTTATAAGTTATCCCTTCGCCTTGCTCGTGATAACAAACTTTTTACAGTTATCGCCTTTCTTTACCGGAAAGGTTCGGACAAGGCATAGCCTGACAGGATATAAGGAAAAAGAGAAGGAAAACCCTTCTCTTTTTTTATTGCACAATGCAATTCCTTGTGATATAATTTAAAAAGTGAATGACATCGTTGTCATTTCAAATCTTTTGGGTCTATTTGAGCGTTTGTGTACTTATTAGAAAAACTATACCACTAAACATAAAACGCTCTCACAGAGCATTCTCGTTGAACTGACGAGGTATTATTTTTGTAAACTGAAAGGAATGATAATTGAGAGAGAATAAAAGGAAATCAATCGAATTATTTGCTGGGGCAGGGGGACTTGCACTCGGACTTGAACAAGCAGGATTTGAACACATAGGACTTATCGAATGGGATAAAGCAGCAGCTGACACCTTAAAGGCGAACAGACCAAAATGGAAAGTTCTTAATGAAGATGTAGAGAAAGTAGCTGAAAGGAATTTGGAAGAGGAGTTCGGTGTAAAGAAATACGAACTCGACTTACTTTCAGGCGGAGCACCCTGTCAGAGTTTTTCCTACGCAGGTAAAAGGCTCGGACTTAACGATGTGAGAGGAACGATGTTTCATCACTATGCGACATTTCTTCACAAGTTACAGCCGAAGATGTTCTTGTTTGAGAATGTAAGGGGACTGCTTACACACGATAAGGGTAGAACGTATGAAACTATACTTAATATCTTTGAAGATGAGGGGTATGTGACGGTACATAAGATACTCAATGCTTGGGACTACGATGTACCACAGAAAAGAGAAAGGCTTATCACGATAGGCATAAGAAAAGACCTTGCGGATAAAGCAGAGTTCATATATCCCGAACCTATGGAGTATAAGCCTGTCATAAGAGATATAAAGCTGGACATAAATCCTTCTTCAGAGGATTGTGTGAGGTACTCGGAGTATAAGGAAAAGGTGTTCTCTCTCGTACCTGCAGGGGGATACTGGAGAGATATACCCGAAGATATAGCCAAAGAGTATATGAAGACCTGCTGGTATATGGGCGGGGGAAGAACGGGGATACTTAGGCGCATAGGGCTTGATGAGCCGTCACTTGCGGTACTGACAAGTCCGTGTATGAAACAGACCGACAGATGTCATCCGATAGAGGTGCGACCATTCTCTTACAGGGAGAATGCCCGCATACAGACATTTCCCGATGAGTGGGAGTTCTGCGGTAAGCTGTCGGAGAAATACAAGCAAGTCGGCAATGCAGTACCGGTCAACCTTGCAAAACATATCGGCAAAGCTATTATGAAGACACTTGAAAGGATAGATGATGTACAGGCTTGAGTTCATATCAGAAGATAATTTCAAAATGCACGTTGCACAGACTCTTGACAGTTATGACAACAGTTTAAGGTCTATTGACCTTGAGTCTTTCAACAGCAATATCATAGACCCGATAAAGCTGCTTTTTGATAAAAGTGTTTTTCGTAAGGACTTTGATGAGATAATCAATATGGAGATACACAGGCAGAGGGATAAGTCCAATACCAATGCGATAGGGTATTTTCATCAGAACATATTCCGATATATAAAGAACTGTGAAGTACCGACAGAGGGCTGGGACGTGATAGTGACCAAACCTTCTTATAAGATATATGTAGAAATGAAGAACAAGCATAATACGATGAATTCTTCTTCAGCACAAAAGACCTACATACAAATGCAGAACAGGATACTGCAGTCACCGAACGATTACTGCTATCTGGTAGAAGCTATCGCACCTGTTTCACGGGATATAGCTTGGGGGTGCAGCGTGAACAAGCGTCACTGCGAGTCTGCACATATCAGAAGAGTATCAATGGACAGGTTCTACGCACTCGTAACGGGCATAGACAATGCCTTTTATCAGATGTGTATGCAATTACCCGAAACGATAGAAAGCCTCGTAAAAGAGGGAAGAGTGGGCAATATTCAAGAGGATACCGTTCTTGACGAACTGCACCGTATCAATCCCGACACTCTCAAAGCCTTGTATCTTCTCGCCTTTGAGAGTTACGAGGGTTTTCGTGATTTATCATAAAAAGGAAAACCGCCCCTGCCAAAAGGCAAAGGCGGAATGTAAAAAGAAGAAGTTAAAAATGAAGTATGAAAAAAGCACATTGAGCGTAAAAGAAGCCACTTGAGCGGTGGCTTCTTTTATAATCACAACACTTTAAATCAGAGACACAATGGATAGTATGTATCCGTATATCTCGCTGCTGAATAGTGGGAAAACTATTCACAAGTACAATATATCACACAGTTAAAATATTGTCAAGCCTTTAAATAAAGGGTTTGCGTAAAATCAGCAAATTAACTAAAATACAGGTTGTGTGTATGTACAATTTGCACCACAATATATAGATTTGAAGAAGGGCAAATATTATATCATATCTCAAGGGATATTTCAATATGTTGGTTTACTGTTGGTGTACTTATGTCTATGAATTCTTATAACGCTTAGTATGACAAATAATTTGTCATTTTCAGACTAAAATCCAACAGAATATTACTGACCATAGGAACATCTCTTCTGAAACCCTTACAGATAAAGGCTTTACGGAGAAAAAAGTCAAAATAACTGTTGACGGAAATGGAAATATGTGGTAATATAGATAATGTAGATTGTATTCGTTAAGATAAGTAAAGTTGAATACGTCTGGTATACCTGTTGGTTTACGCAAAAAGTGCAGAAAGGAGTATGCAAAAAAATAAAAATGGCAAAGAAAAGTATTGACGGAATGGGCAGCTGGTCTTATATAGAAAGCAAAAAGCTGTATATGTACAGATACTCATTCCCAAACGAAAGAAAGACCTTTTACGGTAAAACACAAAAGGAATGTCTTGACAAGTTCCGTAAGTATGACAGAGAACTTAAAAGCAAGGGAAAGGTCATAACAAAAAAGACAACGGTAGAGGAATACTGCAGAGGGTATCTGCTGATGCACAAACAGAGTATAAAACCCTCTACATTCAACACTTATGTTAGGAACATAAACAAAATTCGCAAATACACTTCATACATATCCGACAAACAGCTGTCGCAGGTAAGCAAAGCGGATATGCAGAGAATGTTCGAGGATTTTGCGTGGAGCAAGTATAACTCTGTATGTATCCTGAAGAGTTTTCTCAAAAATGTATTTGAGGCAGCGGTAGACCAGCAGCTGTTGGGAGAGAACCCTCTCAATAAAATAAAACTGTCGTATAGTGCTTTCTCTCCCTCTCACAAGAGAACAGCACTCACACAGGAAGAGGTAAATAGGTTCAGAGAGTTCATAAAGACAGATAGGGAGATGTATGATGACACAAATCTCACCTTGCTCTTTCTTATCCACACGGGTCTTCGCTGCGGAGAATTGAGAGCACTTTCTTGGAAAGATGTAAAAGAAAAGTATATCGACATCGTTTCAAACGAGGTCACTGTAACAGAGTTCAATGATGACCTTGATGTGATAGGTTATTCAAAGGTAATAAAAGAGCCTAAGACCGAACACGGTTATAGGAGAGTGCCTCTTGATGATGAAGCGAGGAGAATAATCAAACATTTCTCCGAGTATCCTCATACGCAAGAGGATAAGGTATTCAGAAGGCGGTCTTTGGAAAAGAAAGACGTATACAGAGATATTACGTCCAATGTCTTATACAGACAGCTTCATAGGGTATGTGAGAAAGCACAGCTTCCCATACTAACAACGCACGAACTGCGTCACACATTCGGAAGCCTGCTTGTAGAAAAGGGTGCAGAGATAAGCGTAGTAAGTAAGATTATGGGTCACAGCAGCGTATCCACTACCTATGAGAACTACATACATCTTTCTGAAGAACAGTGTGACAGAACAATAGAACTCCTCAATAAGATATAAAGAAAAAGGGCAGCCCTTGCGGACTGTCCCTTTCTCTTTAAGGAAGTATATCAATCAGAAGAGTGATTGCATATTAGTCGGAGATTTCCTGACCCTTTTCCTTCTCTCTCTTCATCTTGATACAAGCGTCAGCCTTATCATAAGCTTCCTTGTAAACTCCTTTGAGAGAAGAAGCATCAACATCTTTTCTGTTGTATTCTTTCTTTCCGTCTTTATCTGTAACGGTAATCTCACTTACCTTACCGCTCAAAGATACCTCGATAGCCTTATCAACAGCGGAGTCCTTGATATACAGAGTATCTCTGCCGTTGTGATATACACAGAATACAGCAGGCTTACCGTCTGCGTCCTTTTCAGTCATAGTAGCGGAGATTTCCTGTGAAGCCTTGAACAGAGCCTGCTCAAAGCCGAGGATTTCCTTCAGAGCGTTGCCGATATTTTCAGGTATACCGACAAGGTCAGCAGGCTCGTTAATGAATTCAGATACGGGCTTTCCTTTATCATCCTTAGTGAGAGGAACAAACTTACCGTCTGTGTTTCTTACCAGTTCGGTGGACTTTGCATAGAAATCACCGTGAGCGATACCGATAGAGATAGATGTAGAGGTATCCTTGCCTGTATCGTAGTTTACGGAAACGCTTGCAGAGTGTCCGTTCTCTTCCTTGTTATAACGTACAAATGCAGTAGCATTATCGTAGTTATCTTTCTCATTACCGTCTTCGTCCTTTACCTTAGTAACGCCAACAGCGTCCTTGATGTACTCACATACAGCAACCAGCTTTGCGTTAGGAGACATACCCTGTGCCTGTGCCTTCGGCTCAAAGGTCTTTACATAACCACCGTCAATGATAACAGCAGCGAGTGCCTTGAGCTTTCTGTCCAAATCGGAGTTAGCAAGGTCATCCTTCTTTACGAAAGTAGGCTTTACACCCTCCTGAATGCCTGTTCTTGCTGTAAGGTCTGTGATTTCGCCCTTGTTGGTAAGAGAGAGTGAGAGAATATCCTTACCCATAGAGTATTCTGCCTTAATGTTGATAGCCTGTGTACCGTCTCTTTTCAGAATCGGGTCGCCCTTCTTATGCTCAACATCGTCCTTACCTGTGAAATCCTTGGTGTAAACAGCATACTCAACTGTTACATTTGCTCTTGCGGGGAAGGTGTTCTTGTTCTTGAATTCAGGGTCTTCAGCAATCCTATCGAGGTCATTCTTACCCTCTTCGGTGTAGACCTGCGGGATGATGTTCTTGTCCTTGTCAAAAATCTCTTTGAGTGTCTTATTCAGACCGTTTCTTGCGTCCCAGCCTATCTTCTTGAGGTTCTCATCGTAGATTTCCTTTCCGTCCTTCTTTGCGTTAGGTCTGAACTGTGCAAGGGAAAGGTTCGGGTCGTCCTTCCAGTAACCCTCAAACTTCTCCTTCGGCTGTGTTGCCTTCTCCGATTTTGCTTTCAGATAGTCTTTGAAATTTGCCATAGTAATCTTTCCTTTCCGAGCCATTTCGCTCTGTAAAATAAATATATAATATCAGCACCTTACTGATATTTACTTTGTTGATGTGCCTGTCTTCTCAATGAGAACCTTTGCCAGTCTGTCTACATCGGCAGGTATGTACAAGGCACGTTCAAGTTCTTTGGGAGTATAATGCCCTGTAAGCGTCTGTCCCGTGAACTTGTCCAGCGTTACATCAACTATTTTCTCTCCGGTCGGTGAGAAAACAAGTGTAGTAACATAAGGGTGATGTTTTATAGCTGCATAGCAAGCTATTTCATCACTTGTATCATCTTTCGGTACAACTGTAAGTACCGCCATATCCGAAACTTTCTTTCCCTGTTTGTTGAATGAGTGGGTCATTACATCTTTTACCTCATCCATAACCTTATCCAGAACAGCAGAGGCATTTTGCTTTGCCTCGCTTATCTGTTTTGAAACCTTCGGAGAAAGAGAGTAAGGATACAGCACTTTATCGTATTTCCACGTCATTGTGAAATTTCTCCTTCCTATCGTAATTTCACGGCATAACTTGCTTTGCAAACGAACGGAATTATCGTTCCTTTACATCTTTATGGCGTAAAATTGCTGCGTCAAGCATTACCTGTTCATCTTCTATGAGTTTGAACAGAGTTTCTGATTTTTCCTGTGAGGTATATCCAAGACGACAGGACAGCAAAAGCTGTGTCTCCAATTCCGCACAAGTACCTTTTGAAATGTGCAAAAACTGCACATAATCTTTCGTGGTAGTTCTGTTATAACCCTCTGCTATGTTTGAAGGTATTGACACAGACGCTCTTTGCATCTGTGAGGTCAATCCGTATATCTCACTTTGAGGAAATGTCTGTGTGAGAAGATACGTTTCTTCTGCTATATCCATAGCCTTTTTCCATATAGTCAAATCCTTATAACTCTTCATAGGCTTAATTTCCTTCCCGTAAATCTCGGAGTTTACCCTGCTGAAAATCGAAAGATTTTCTTTGCTATTGTTCTTTCAGGAACAATTCTGCCGACACAGAGAAACTCTGTGTCACGGTCTTCCTGCGTCTTTCTTCTTTGTTTCGTTTTCCAGTGCCTTAGCATATTCGTTTTTAAAGGCAAAATCCGTTTCTGCGGTAAGCTGAAGTCCCTCGACCTGTTCTTTCGTTGTTGGGGAAATCATCCTGTTGAGTTCAAGTCTTGCAAGAGCCATAATAGTTTTTTTATCACTAAACTGTGGGTATTTGTCGGGGCTGTAGTCCCAGTCCTTTATCTTTACCTCTCCTGTACCTATCTTGACCTTAACAGTCTTTCTGGTAGGGTCTTTCTTCTGACCCGTAGCCTTATTAGGCAGGAAATTTCCGTCACGGTAAAGTTCTTTGCCTTTGAACTGTGCGAGGGGGAGTTTCCAGCCTGTGCCGAAAGGTTCAAGAGCCTTGAGGGTCTCGACAGTGTCTTTATTGACTACGTCCTTTTCAGTTTCAATATCGGTGGGGAGAAGAACGAGCCTTTCAATCTCTGCTTCGTCCTTTCTTTCGATATTCTTACCCTCTGCATCTATCTTCCTCATAAGCATATCAAGTGCGGCAGGGGTTATCTTTGATACACCCATAGCGTCAGCGTGACCGCCATACTCAAAGTCGGGTATGTCGCTTGCTATGCTGTCCACAAACTCTTTAAGGCTTGTAGTTATATCGTCTGCATTACGGCAAGAGCCTGTGTAGTAGCCCTTTTCCGTATCGTATGTAAGTGCGATAACAGCCTTTGAAGTCCTGCTCGCCATTTTACCTGCTATGAGTCCTGCCATAGCCGTTGGGGTGTTTTCGGGAAGAATATAAACAAAGATATTATTGTCATTCTTCATTTCCTGTGCAACGGCATCTCTGCACTCATCGCTGTTGATTATCTCATTTACAAAGGTCTTTCTCGCATTGTTCATTTCGATACATTTCTCGATACGGTAATATGTATCAAGACAAGGCGGAGCTGTAAGAGTATCAAACACAAACTGTGCGCCGTTCATATTCTCGATTGAACTCATACGGCTTGCAGCATTTATAACAGGGGCTACATTGAAAGCAATGGTCTGTGAGGTAACATCACACTTGTTAAGACCACAAGCGGAGAGAAATACACCTATTGTCTCCTCGATGTTGGTCTTATCAGCGTTGTCGATACAACGCATACCGTCTCTGATGATTTTTCTGTTATATGAGTGAGTGTCGATAACATTCACACAGTCTGCGATAGTACCTATCGCACCCATAATCTTGATAGTGTTCTCTGTCTTTTCAGACGGGATAAAGGTACTGTCAATACGCTTTGTGTAGAAGAAAAGTCTCTGTGCAAGTCCTGTTGCACAGTAATCGGAAAAGCTTCCGTCTGAAAGCGGGAAAGCGTGAGGGTTAAGCAGAGTTGAGTCCCTCTCAAAGGAGATATTAGCCTCTTTATCCTCGATAATATGGTGGTCAACAACGATAGTATTATCTCCGAATGCAGAGAAGATATGTTCAAGTTCGTTAGACCCCATATCGAGAACAATATATCTGCTTTTTCCGTCACCCTTGAGTTCCTGCGGTACTCCGTAAGCATTTCTTCTGTCATTACAGATTACCTCTACATTAGCGTTCTCGTTTATTTCCTTTACCAATGCTCTTATAATATAAGCGGAGCAGATACCGTCTGCGTCATAGTCGGTAACTATCTTGACCTCGCCCTCTTTAGCTGCCTTGTGTATCTCTTTCGCAGTATTTACGAGTTTACGAACAAGCAGCTTGGGCTCTGTTGTACTTTCTTCAAGCTGTTCCTGCTTTTTAAGCATATCCTGAAGTGTAATCTCTTTCATCATTTATCACCTTATTCTCTGTCAAGCTGTGTTTCTCTGCGTTCTGTCTTTTCAGTAGTATCGGTGTCTTTGCCGATATTCCTCGAACGCTCTTTTATAGCGTTTTCTCTGTCCTTCTCAAGCTTCTTGGAGTATTCAACAGCAACATCCTTGCCCTTGTTGATGTCCACATTGATAGCGGCATTGAAAGCCTCGAATGTCTTTGTGAACTCTATATCCTTATCTCTCCACTCTTTAAGCTGTGCAGGTGAAGCCATAACCTTTGACTGTGAAGGATTGTAGACATTATAGAATTCGGTATCACCGGTAGGAGAGTAGGCAATACTTACAGGAGTACCTACTCTGTCGGTCATAAGACGCATCTGCGTATCGGAAGGTGTCCTTACGGTAATGGTATGACCACCTTCCTCGTAAATGACCTTGTGGCTTTCCTCAAAGTCAAGCTTGTCATTGATAGTACCGTCAACTCCAATATGGGTAGCAAACATAGCATCCTTGACTGTCTGTGCAAGAGACAGGAAGTATTTCTTGTCTGCTTTTCTGTTGGTCTTGTCTGTGACAACATTCTTCTTATCAGCAAGAGTAGTTATCTCTCTCAAGCCAAAGTCTTTAAGTCCGTATGTGATAAGACAGTCTGTAACACTTTCAGACTTGAGCATAGTCTGTATATCAATATCTCCGTAGGGGAGTTTCATATCAGCCTGTGCAGTCTTACCGTCCTCGTTCTCTTTCAGAGTAAGGAAATCTGTTCTTTCATACAGTTCCTTCGAGGTATCGTAGTGGAAACTGGTAACGATACCGCTGCGCTTTTCATCGTCAACTCTTTCATAGATAGGAGCATCAAAAGACGGAACATTATCGTATGCACACCCACAAAGAGTATTCTCGTCCTTATTGTAGAAAACAATAAGTTTCTTTGTGTCGGGGTCATATACTCTGAATGTGTTATCGTCAGGTTCAAAGGTAGATATACAGCCTGTATATTTATCTTCGACTCTGTTCTTTCTGTACTTTTCGATAATCTTCATCGGAGCAGATTTCGTCTTCAGAGCCTCGTTCCTTGCCTGTACGCCCTCGATAGAAGCTACACAGTTAACGATATTATTTGTGAGTTCTCCGTTGTAATTTCTCGTGCCTGCAAAATTCCTGCTTTCAAAGAAATCAACAACTTTGCCCTTATCTGCATTGTCGGTATTATCCTTCATAACGTATTTGCCGTTAACGAAATTTACCTCGTAATTTGGCAGATACTCGAACTTAATATTATTATCTCCGTTGTATTTCAGCTTGATAACTACATCAAAACTCTCATCGGGAGCTGCGTCTGTGAATTCCGCAGGGAATACCAGAAAGCCTTCCTTGCCATTAGCAGACATCATAACTCTTGCCTGCATAAGCAGGTCATCACTGTAAAAGTCACGAAGGTTATCTTCTTCTTGGTATATATTCCTTACAGCTTTTTCTACAGTATCAAATTTAATCTCAAGTCTGTGTGCGGTCTCTTCTGTTATCTTATCGTGAGTTTCTATAAGACCGTCATACAGCTTGGTGAGTTCCTTAAAGTTGTTCTGCTGGATAGCAGCGTCTATCTTTTCGGAAATCTCATATACGCCTGCAAGAGCAGCGGCACTAAGGTCTTCCATTTCACTCAGTTTTTTAGCCGCACTTTCTGCTTTGTTAAGGTGTCTTTCCATAGCGGTAGCTTCGGGTATCTCTATGAAAGTTTCATAAAGTTTCAGCCTTGTTTTTCGGATAAGTTCAAAAATCCTTGCAAATATACTTTTTCTTTCTTCCTCTGTTGCAGCCTTAGCAACCTGTAATTCTTCGGTATTGACATCCTTTTGCATAGAGTATTCCTCCTCATTTATAAGATTATATCGGGTTTTTTGGATTGTCTTTCTTTTATCGGTCTTTGCGGAAGAAAAGGCTCGATTTTATCAAACCAATCCTTTTTCTCAAATGCGGAATTATCAGTTATCGCCGCTTTCAGTTCTTCAAGGCTGTTGTAGATATTTCCGTTAAGGTGATATTTTACGTCTTTATCCTTTTTCGTTATATACACTACATAGTCGTTCCCATTGAAGACAAAACCTATTGCATTTGCCCAGTAGAAAACTCTCCAGCCATATTCAAAAGACCTTATAAATCTCTTAAATTGGTTGTATATCTCATAAAAGCCTTCTTCCTTATTGAAATATCTGCAGTTAAGTATCTCGTTGAGAACTCTCATAGCGGTATTGCTCTGTGGGTAAACTCCCGCAGGTATTGTTTCCCGTGATACCTTTCCTGTAACAGATACGAGAAAGCCTTCGTCTGTAACTGCGTCCGAAAGTATCTGTGATACGTCTGTATCGGGTCTGTCTTTGACAAAATCCGATATGTTCACAGTTTCACATTCGCTTTTGATATATTCTGCATCGTTGAGATTTCTCTCAAACGAGCAGGAGAGTACCTGCAGATACCACCACCACGTTCTGCCGTTTTCCTGTGAACTCATAATGCTTTTCATTTCGCTGGTACGGCTCTTATACTCTGTGGTGTTCATTTCTCGTATCTTGGGGTCACTTGCCTCAAGAGGAGTTTTGAAGAATATAGAAAGCCTGTCTGTACAGAATGACTGTACATCAAGCAGAGTATTATCGTCATTAAGCCCGCCGTGTAAGGCATTTATCTTATTTCTTATCTCTTTGAGAGCAGATAGCCTGATATTGCTGTCGGGGATATTTACGGGGTGATTGTCTTCACCGACAACACCACGGCTGTCTACATAGTGAGTATATATCATCTGCGAATATTACCTCTCTTTTCAGCTTTTGCTCTTTCTTTTTGGTGCTGTTTCAGCTTGTCTATCGTCTGCAAGGCTCTTGCCCGCATATATCTGCAAGTAGAGATAGAGTCCTTGTATTCAACTGCTCTTGCATACTCGATAGCCATATTAAGCTGATATTCATTCAGTTTATCGTTGTTGATGTACGCCATAAAGAACCTTTCGGCGTTTTTCTTGTAAACGGGAGTTGACTTGTTCCAAGAGGAAAGACATTCCTTGCACTTTGCCTCTTTGAAAGATACATTATCTATGAATTCATAGGCTTTGCCCAGTATCATCCTTTCAGTACCGTATTTATCGTCAAGCCATAAATCCTGTAAGGAAAGAGTATTGTCATAGTAGACCTTGTCAACGGGAAGACCGTTCTCTCTGACCTTTTCAGGCTCAATCAAGCCTATATCAACTGCCTCTGCGTGAGATAGGCTTATCTTTTTTCTTGAGCCGTCATCGTTATATATCTCTGCATTTGCAGGAATATCTTTGCCGTAATACCATTCATAGTATTTCTGTGCGTCTACATCATAGGTCTTTTCTATCTTTTCTCTGTCATACAGTCCGATAGCTGATATATCTTCCTGTGAGAGAGGAAAGTAGTCAACATACCCTCTTGCGCTGCCCTTTATCTTTTCTATCTCCCTAAGATTTGTGTAGTTATGCTTATCAAGACCAAAGTCCTGCATAATCTTGTCACAAGCCTCTCTGAACGGGAGATTGAAAAGAGCACTCACAAGGTCTATCGAGTCTCCGCAAAAGCCACAGCCAAAGCACTTGATAGTGTTTCGCTTTTCATTTATTTTTGCAGAGGGGGTCTTGTCCTTATGTACCGGACAGCATATATTGCCTTTTTCCCTTATGGTTATATCGGGGCGATAGTATGCAATGATGTCTCTGACAGGGACATCATCGCACAGCTTTTTACTGTAATACTGCAATTGCGGTATAGTCTGGTTCATAATCAATCATCTTTCTTTTTTTCAGGGTCGTCCATTATGCGCTGACCTCTGGCAATAGCGTTGTTTGCCTCGGTCAGAGTTTCCCTTACCTTTGCATCCTTGACTTCTTTTCTGACTTCATCTATCTTATCTTTGAGAAGGTCAAGACGTTCATTCAGTTTTTTTGGTTCTTCTTTTCCCTCTGTTATCTGAATGACCGAACGCATAACCTCGCTTTCCTCTGTTATGATACCGAACAGCTTGTCTGTTACGTTATTCATAAACTCGCCCTGTGCTGCAATTCTCTCATTCTGGACTGTTATCTGACTAACAAGGGTCTTGTTAAGTTCATTGGTCTGATTGAGAGCAGCGATAAGGTCTCTGACCTCATTTCGCAGGTCGGGATATGCATTACCGTAAGGGTAGCCTTCCTCTGCGTCCTGTCTTGGAACACGTCTCGGACGATGCATATTCGCCATACGTCCGTGACGGGTAGGTTCGCTCTCGTCCATACCGTTATCACGGTCAGGGCGTTCATAACGCTTCGGTTCAGGCTCTTGTGCCTTTTCTTCAGGCTCGTTTTCGGGGATTTCTTCCTGCTGTGGTTCATCTTCAGCAGGTTCTGTTTCCGTTATAACAGGTTCTTCGGGAATATTCTGTTCGGGTTTTTCCTGTTTGATTATTTCTACCGGCTTTTCTTCCTGCGGTTCGGGTTTCTGTACGAATTTATCCGCAAAGAGTTCTTTCTGCTGTGCAAGGAGTTTTTCCATACACAGTATCGTAAAGGAACAACGCTGCTGTGTAGACGCAAGGCTTGCTCCCGTGGTATGAATAGCAATACTGTCAAGACCAAAGTCTTTCTCTGTGAACTTTTCAGCGTCTACAAGAACATTTTTCGGATATTCCTTGAAATTCTCGTGAGCGAGATAACAGTAGTCCTTTATCGCCTGTGTAAAGTCGATACAAGGTGCTGTAACAGCTTCGATACTTGCTATCTGCGAAATAGCTTCCTGTGTAAAAAGTCTTCCGCTGGATTGTCTGCCGTTTGATACAAGAGCATACTCTTTCGGTGAAAACTTATTGAAAAAGTCGTTCAACTTTTCAGCAGCCTTGTCTACCGAAAGAACTTTCTTATTGGCAAGATAGTCGTTTATATTGATACCAGCATACCCGAATGCGTCAAAGTTTCCGTTCTCGGCAACAGCCTGTGCCTTCGCAATAGCCTCATTTGACGCTTTGATGTTAAATGCAGTTACACCTGCTTTTTTCAGTTTGCCGTTATCAAAGTCATAAGCAACAGCAGCGAACTGGATAGGTTCTCCAATTCTTCCCGACAGGGTAGTGGCTTTTCTGTCAAAGCCTGTTGTAGAGGCTTGCATTACGATAAAGCCTTTCTTATCTTCCTGTCCACGGAAGGTTCTTAAAAGAACTGATATATCGCTGTCACTGTTAATATCCATAACAGCCTCTGGGTCGATTACGGTCTTACCGCCTTTCTTGATGTCGGTAAGTGCCTTTATCTTCTCAGTAAAGTTCTTGCTCTCGTAATCTCTTCTGCCGTTAATGGACATAGCTTCGAGCATCTGTGCTTCTTGTTTCTTATAGAACTTGTTCCAGCTTTCTCCCTCAATGAACTTTTCATCTTTGGCATATCTTATGACAAAGTTGCTTATAGCATCTACACGCCTATCCGTACCAACTATCCTCTCTGCAGAAGATACATCCTTGTCACAGACCAGAGCGTTAAGTTCCTCAAGGCGAGGAGCACCACCCGAAAAACCTACTCCTCTTTTCTGAAAATACTGTTTTGAGAGTGGGAGAAGGTCGTCTATCTTTCTTTCGGCTTTTAACTCATCCAGTTTATCCATACAGCCGATAACCGAAAGACTGTCCTTTGCAAAGGCATAACCGCCGTTTATTATCAGGAGAGTATCCTTCTTGATACCGTCAAGGTACAGCTCAAAGTCACGCTTGAATTCTTCAACTGACAGAACTCCCTCACCCTTGATGTAATCATCACGGTTAACACCTGCATAGAAGAAAGTATCGTATGGGTTTTCTTCCTTATCAGCGTTTTCAACAGCCCTCTCAAGAGCCTGTCTGGAACACGCTACCAGCTTGTCAAAGGCAAACTCTGTTGGTTCATACTCCATTGTACTTTCGTTGTAAGCAAACTGCTTAACGCATACACGAATAGGGGAGTGTTCCTTGAAAGCAGCGGAATTCAGTCCTGTGGTGGATATAGACAGAGCCGCATACGGCTTATGTGCTTTAAGCTGTTCTTCAAGAGCAACTAACTGTATAGGTACATAAAAATCGTCTTTCATTCAAACTCACCCTATCTGTCTATCTCATACTTGTTTTTTGCTTTCTTTACATCAGAGTTATCATTCACCTTTGTGTAAAGAAATTTGTTATTGTAAAAGCCTTTTGCGTTGTCCTTATAGTCCTCGCAGACCTTTGCAAATTCCTGCGGAAGCTTGTCAAGAGCAGGTCTGCCGTCTTCGCAAGGAGTGTGGACAACGAATTTATCGCCTGAAAGAGCAAGAGATACGTCCATTACGGTTCGTGCGGATTTCTCGCCTGTGGCTCTCCATAAAGCACGTGAAACGAGGACATTCTCTATTTCCTGCTCGTTCATATTCTCCTCAAAGTCTTTGTAGAATATCATACGCAGAGTGCCTTTTTCATTGGAGTAACTCATAGAGTTATGAATGGCACTATAAAATATATTCAAATCATCTTCCTGATGATTTTTGCTTTCTTTCTGAAAGAGCTCATAAAGAGCACTCTTTTCTTCCTTTGTCATCAGAAATTCTCCTTTCATTCAGATTTCAAGCTGTACGTCATTACGCAACTTAACATTTTCAAAAGCGGTGATAGCCTTGTCACAGCTTTTATGATAATTGTCAATCATTGTTTTGGTATCGACACCCTCAAGCCGTGCAGTGAGTATCTTGTCGATTTCAATACACAGAGAATTGAAGGTCTTTGCGTCTATCTGCACGAAAGACTCTCTGTCATTGAAATTGTTTTCCTTATCTACACGAATAGTCTTGCTGGGTTCAAAAGATTTTGTCATTTCACTGCGGTAATTGCTGTCCGGAACAGAAAAATGCTGTGCGTCTGCAAGTCCGGAAGTCTGAAGGTTCAGAAATCCGTAGTCTTTTGATTTGTCATATGAAAAGCAGGCATACTTGTCAACGAGAAGCATACCCTGTCTGTATTCATCATTTTCTCTTATTTCAGCGTTGCCCAGATAAACAGGCTTTTTCACTACAAAGTATTGTTTCATATTATTCACCCCTTTTAATAAATAAGAGCAGATATGATAACATACCTGCTCGTTGATACATAAGACCCTTGACGGACTTTTCGCTCCAGCGTGTTACCGTATATAGATAAGGAGATATTAAATTATGCTTATTCTCATTACATTATAGCACCTTGAAAAGATTATGTCAAGGGATAGTGTAGAGAATATCCGATATTTGAAAAAATTATTTTTCAATTTCTATCGGTTTTTTATTTTTTTCAAGGGTTTGAGCAAACTCCTGAAGTTTCTCTATTGCGTTGTCCTCTGTCAGAGTTCTGAATATCTTATAGGTATTCGCCCATCCTGCACTTACTCCCTTGAGTTCGAGAAAGTCTTTCTTTGTCTGTGTATCAGATATTACAAAATCAAAGATGTCCTTATCAGGCTTATATCTGGCAGAGATGTCATATCCGTTGAGGTCTTTGAAATCGTTTACATATACACCACAGCCCTGATTAAAAAGCATCATATCTGTGACTTCAGCCATTGTTGCAGCCTTGCTTTCAAGCGTAAAGGCGTATTTGTTAAAGCCTGTTACCTTGCTCATTTCCTGTTCAAGCAACTTTTCGTCTTCAAGGCTTATGGAGTTGTCAGCGTCGATACAGATAGAGGTATTCTCACTTGTGGGAACAGAGAAATTGAGTTTCCAGTGACCATTTTCTGTTTTGTGTGCAAAGACTATAATATCTCTGTCCGCAGTCTGTGTAAGAAGAGGAGAGATGTTGTCTTTGCGAAGTGCCTGTATCCACTTATTCAGTTCATCATTATGGATAAGTTCTGCTCCTGCCTGATACTCACCGTTTTCGTTTATAGCACTTGTCCAGTTATCATAAGGAACAAGCCTGTCTTTTGGCATTCCGTCTCTCATTTCCTTGTAGGCTTTATCAAGGTCAACCTCTTCACATCTGTTAGACCATATATCACACAGTTCAAGGTCAAAACGGTGCTGCTGGATAAAGTTCCACGCTTTTCTTGTGTTCTTGAAATCATCAAATGCTTCGGGAGTGTCATATTCCTCAAGGAAATTAGCCCAGTCCACAGCGTCCTGCGGTTTTTCTATCTCATCACCGTCAACATCTGTTATGCAGTCTATCGAGTTATCCCATTCTCTTTCAAGAGCATCTGTTATGTAGTCGGTAAAGCAAGAGTCGAGCGTTTCAAACAGACCCGCAGCGTCATCGAACCTTTCTCCGCTTATCCAGTCCCAGCCTCTCTGTTCATCCGAGAGCCACCATTTCCCGTCTTCGTTCTCATTATCGGTACGAGGAGTTTCGGGTTCTGTGCAGCAGTGCAGAGAAAACTCTGTAAGGTCAAGAAACTGCAGTACAGCGTCTGTTGGGTCAAGGTCAAGAGATACTCCTTTAGCCCTAAGTTCTTCGATAGGACAGGACTGTTTACCTGTTACAGCACCTATCATCGGTTCACGCCCTTCGAGTATCTTGTTAATATCGAAATGTTCAGAGGACAGCCACGCTTCTTTATCAACTGACGCAAGTGTTTTGCCCTCGTGATAAGCAGCTATCTGTACCGTATTGCTCATAGAGGTTTCAGTTCCGTCCCAAAGCTGATTTTTGAGAAATTCATACTCAACCCCATAAGAACCGGTCATCCTGCAAGTCTCTCCTGCGGGAAGTGCAAGTATCTGTGAGAAATACAGGTTTTCGTCATTCTTGATGTGATAATGTACATCCATATTTATATTCCTTTCTTACACCTGCAAGTTGCAGGCAAGTTAAAATAAGCCGTTTTTACACACTTTTATTATTCAGAAATTCCTGTCAGCAAGTTACCGGCAAGTTAATCTCTTTCTGCCTGTTTCGGAGCTTTCTCCTTTGGCGGTGCAAGGCTGATAACAACGTCCTCATTGGTAAGTTCACAAGAACCCTTATACACATTTCCGTTAAAACCGTAAACATCCATAACGGTATAGCCTCTGTTATTGTCCTTACCGCCATTTTCTATCTGGATATTGCGTATCATACTTGCAGGGAATACAGCAGGCTTTTCAAGTTCGATGTCAAACTCCGAACCTGCTCCTGACCATTCATTGTAAAATCCCATATAGGTCTTTTCATCAAATTTGATATTTCCCTGCTTAGCAGCAACAGCATCGAGAAAATCTATCAGTTTTTTGCCTTTGAGAGATACAAGTGCTGTAAGTTCGCACATAGAATAGCAGGGGAAATTATCGGCTTCGTTCTTTACAGATTTAAGGAACTTATTGTCCGTCTCTGCTTTACCGTCAATGAGGTCTTTGGTTTCCTGTACGGTATGACCCTGCTGCATAATGAGATAGGAGAGTGCGTTGCTGTAATTATCGTCTTTCACATCGAAATGTTCATTATCAATGAAGAAAGATACGATAGAACCCATATCATAGTTTTGTTCGCTTTTTGTTGTGAACATAACATTCAGACGATAATCAATGGAGAGATAGTCGGCTGCGTCATAGATAACTCCATTATAACAGCCATCCTCTATTGTAAACTGATAAAGTCCTTCTGCCTTGAGTTCTTCCCAAGCGTCTTCATATTCTGTACGGCAGAATTCCTCATCTCCTGCGTTTTCGAGGTTTTCAAACAGATAGCTGTCACTATCCATAAACCATTCTCTTGTCTGTTCGTAGATGTAATTCTCAAAGGTAACATACTCTTCAGAAAGGTTATTATCTACATAGTTATTGAACCACTGAAGAACATTACTTTCTCTGAAATAATCGTCATAATTTGCAGGAGTGACCTTGTAACACAAGTCATCATCAAGTTCGCCTTTCATCCAGCTGCGGACAAAGTCCTTAACGTGATTAAGGTTCTTCTGAAATTCCTTTTCTTCTGTTACCGCTGGGTTTTCAACGGGTATATCTTCAATGTCAATATGAAGATTTATCTGTGAAATACCTTTTTCCATATCCTCACAGAACTTATCAGCCAATCTTTCCGCATAATCGAAAAGTTCTTCCTGTGAAATATCGGATATATCCTTTTCCTTAATTCTTATCAGAAGATAGCTGTAACATTTTTCTTCATTGTCAAGACGGAAATCGGCATATATCGTATCGCTGCCTGCCCAGTCCTTTCTGAATACAACGCTTATATCTCTGTTAGGGATATTGTCTGTAAGCCTGCCTGAAACACCAAACAGGAAATCTTCGCCTTGAGTAGTGGAAGGCTTTGTGCTGATGTAAAAATCATTGAGGTCTTCGGAATATTTGTTCATCGTCACTTTCATAAAATCACTTCTTTCTATGATGATATAAAACATAAATATAGCAAGTTATAGTTATGTTTGAAAAGATGACTATAACTTGCGAACACTCTATCTTGTGAGTTCGCTCTTATTACTTTTCAATTTCTTTATCTCTGATATTATTTATGCAGCTGCCCATTTCTTTTGCAAGATAGTTAAGAGCAATATCCATACCCGTCTTATCAGTGGGTATCAGTGTACCGTAGGTGCTGTCCTCACTTGGACGCAAATCTTCAAAGTCATAGAGATAATCACTTACTTCTGCACCTTTGGGAAGATACGCAGTCTTACCGTACAAGCGGTGATTTGTTGGTTCGTCAATACCGTTATCTTCACCTACCCAGCCGAATACAACAACATAACTGCCTTTCTCGTCCTTTGTAAATTCATTCCAGTATACCTTATCGGTATCCTGCTCGGCAAGAGCCTGCTTTGCTGTGTCCTCAATTATACTGCGTACCTTGATAGCACTATAAGCGTCTCTCATATCATTACTCCTTCTCAATAGATTTTGGCTCTTTATTACGAACATTTCTTTAAGTTTTTTAAGTTTGTTCGTATTAAGAGTGTCTTTTCATATCTTTACTCCCTCTCATCCTTAAACTTTACAGTTTCAAGCTGTGCGTCAACGATTTGTTTTATCGTCTTTTCGGGTAAAAGGTCAAGACTTGCGACTTTTTCCGTGAACATTTTATCGAATATCTTATCCCTTTGCTTATAAGAGATGTTTTCGTCGTAAGAAACAACACGGTTATCGGGAAAATCACACTTTATATCGTCCCCGCATATAAGATTGCCCAAATTGTCTCTGCACAATCTGAGCCATTCAGTTTGCTCGTCTGCGTTCAAGAATGTGAGAGTGAACTCTTCAAAACGTTCAACAGGTTCTTTATTCTCTTTGTAAAGCTGAACCTCTACACCGTAGACCGATGTTCCGTCTGTTGTGTTATCATATTCATTTTCTTTCAGCAAACGCTCTTTTTCATAGTCATACAGACCATATGTACGGACTTCAGCCCATTTTTCGTCTTCGGACATATTGTCAGCAATATCCGTAAGTTCTTTGAGAGTAATTTTCTTGAACATATTGTTTTAGTCCTTTCTATATCACATTCAAATAAAAAATCGCAGATGTTCGATAACACCTGCGAGCCTTTCATAATTCCCTGTGTAATGGTGTTACCGCATACATATCGGATTTTTCCATATTTATAGTATTAGTATATCATATATACTATATTGTGTCAAGGGATATTGTAGAATATATCCGATATTGCAGAAAAAAATAATAATTTCGCTTTGATACAAATTTAGTGAAACTATAAGAGAAAGACCGAAATGTTTTGTCAAAATATGAATGTCCCTCACGCAAAACACAATGTCCTGTACGAGCCTTTACACCCTCAAGGCTTAAACCTACCCATAAGGTAATAAAAACCCTCTCATACCTCAAATTTGAGGGTGTGAGAGGGGATAGGTCAATATTCAAGAGAATGAGTATCTTTCTGTGAAGAAATATATTTTTTAAGGCTGTCTGTTATCTCGTTTCGGGGCGTACCTATCTGCTGATAGCAGGTATAGAACTTATCGTTCATTTTCTGGTAGAAAGAGTGTACCGAACCTGTGGTCGCTTCGGAGATGTAAAACCCACCGTCCTTATAGTCAACAGGCGGGAGAACATCAAGAGCGTCATAGTATTCCTCTTTGGTTATTTCAGACCAGTGACCGCACATACTCTTTTCAACAGACCGGACATACTCATCAAATTCCTCGTCTGAAAGAACGTCATATCCCTGTGAGAGATAGTAGTCTTTATCCTTATGACCGTAAGGCTCAATGCCGTTGTAGAGAACAGCGTGAGCATACGGCTTACCCTGTGAGGTATCCTTTGCATTTTCAACTACCCATTCAGTCTTAACATCACTCATAACAGTCACTCTCTTTCAATTGTTTCTTTCTTCTTTGCGGGTTTGCTGTCTTTCCACTTGTAGTTTTCGACCTCATTCTCACCAAGAGGAAAATCTTCATCAATTTCAGCAAGTTTCATAGCGTCTTCAGTTGTCAGATGACCTGTGAGCCAGTCTGTGTCCTGATACTCACAGTTGAGAAACTCCTCGTAGCAGACATACAGCGAACCGCCGTAGCCTACGTCTTCGATATATTCCTCAAAAGAAGAGTATTCAAAATCTTCACCACATTCAGCTTTTTCGTCTTCATACTCTTTTTTTGCTTCTTCAGTCATTTCAGGAGTGACATTCTCATCGCACCATTCCTGCTTGTAGGTCTCGTAAAGTCCTCGCTTTAGTTCTTCTTTCTCCAGATAATGTCCAACTGCTTCGGCAAGGGCAAGTGCCAGTCCATCGCAGGAATTGCGTCTTACTTCATAATCTTCTGTGATTTCTTCGATGAATTTATCATCGCTTCTAACAGCCTCTATTACTTCTTGAGGGTAATTATCTTCAGCGAGTTCCAATTCAGCCAGAACATCCTTTTTCAATTCTTCCTGATAGAAGAATTCGCTGAGTTCAGCAACATCTTCTTTGGTCAGTGTGATTTTTTCATTATTATCATTTATAAGGGTCAATGACCCGTCTTTATTTTTCGTTATCGTATCTTTAATTTCATATCCTTTAATGCAGTAGCCGTACTCGTCACTCAGCCAATCGGTAATATCCGACATATCATCGTCTTTAGAAGTAATACCATAATGTTCAAGAACATTTTCGGGTATTTTTACTTCGTCGGGAAGACCCAGCATTTCAGCAGCATCAAGACGGTTGTGATGTATCTTGTCATATGCGTAATCGTGACGTTCTTCGGTAGTCATATTGTCATATCTTTCGAGGGGCATTTCAAGCATTTTAGCTGCTTGTGTAACAGTTGAATTATCAAGTATATCATACATTTCTTCTATATCAATGTCCCAATCAATGTTGTAAGCTACAAGTCCTTTTTTCATAAATATTAGTCCTTTCTCATAGTGTTATTAGTCTCTTTCCATATTTGCTTTTTCTTTGTGAATTTTCACGAAAGAAGAAAAACCTTTTTCGCCATAGTAAGAGAAAAAATGCCTTTCATCATTTTTATTCATTATATTGACATAGTCAATATCGGGGACATTCCTTTTTTCACGTTCTTTGTCAGTCCGTTGCGTTTCAGCTTTCATCATAAGTGCAGCTATATCCTTTGCTTCGTCAAGGTTTTTGCTCAAAGCACAGAGGATATTTCTGTCCTTGTCTTTATCATAAGCACAGATATGATAATCAAAAGCCTCAAGCAGTTTTTCTCTCTGTTCAAGCTTCAAGGGTACATCAATTTCTTTCGTACCATCAATGGTTATCTGAAAATGAGATATTCCGTATGTATCAAAGAGAAGGTATATATCATTGTATGTACCTGTAAAAGTCTTTCTGTAAAGGTCGAACTCGTTTATCTCCTCATCTGTAAGACCTACGCAAGGTATCATTGACACCATCTCTGTACTTTCATACGGAATATTGAACTCGAACAGACAGTTTTCTTCAAAGTCTGTTCCTTTCTCAAATCCATTTTCTATCACCTTATCAACAAGGAATTCTGAAAGTGTCATTTCGTGAGCGTAATTTATTCTGAAACTTTCCTTATTGCCGTCTTTGAATTTCACACGGTCTGTGTCTATCAAATCACCACAATCAACCTCTCCGTTATCCCACAGTCTGTCAAAGACTTTCGGGGCTTTTTCAAGAGCCTCTTTTTCGTTCTCACCCTCAACCTCGAAAGAGTAGTAGCCTCTTACAGCCCAGTATTCATTCTTTTCAAGGTCTGCATCGTGGAGTTTGCCGAAATCGGCACTGTTAAAGACTCGCAGCAACGCCTCATTGATTTCTCCGTTCTCGTGTGGTATCTCCTCAAGATAGCCTACAACAGGACAGGAAACTATGTATCTTTTCATACCATTGTCCTTTGACAGTTTGTTAAAGGACGTATGGATATAATCTTCAACAGTATGTGAGATGTTCATATCGCTGCGAGTGACTTCGCTGTAACTCTTACCTGTAAGTTTAGCAAGTTCACGCAAAGCGAGCTCGCTCAATTCTATGGTGTGTTTCATATCATCAGTCCTTTTCTTTTTCAGCGTTTAAAGCTATAATTCTTTTTTCAGCCGTATCGCAATACTCCTGCGAAATATCAATGCCAAGATATTTTCTACCGGTCTTTTTAGCTACAACAGTTGTTGTACCGCTGCCATTGAATGGGTCTAATACAACATCATTTTTGAAACTAAACAGCTTGAGAACCCTTTCTACAAGGTTTTCGGGGAACATTGCAGGATGTCCGTATTCTTTCATATGGCGTTCCGGTGCAATACTCCATTTTGCAACTACCCAAGATTTAAACTCTTCAGCAGTAATATCAGCATTTTCAGCTTTACCCGTTTTCTTCAGTTCACCCTTGCAGTAAACCTCTATAAACTCCCACGTATATTTCAGATAAGGACTTGCGGGGCTTTTCCAGCTGCCGTAGGAACACGTTTTACAATTGTAGTTGTTTTTCTCCCACAGGATTTCGCCTTTCCATATCATTTTGTTTTCAATGAAAAAGTTACTGATTATGTGATGTGTAGGAATATAGTCCGAGTAAAGAGGCTGAACATTAACAACAAAACGCCCACCATATTTTAAAACTCGTATACATTCCTTAAAGATGTTAAACAACATATCGTAATATGTATTCCAGTTCGTAGTATCGTTGTGCGTATCATACTCCAAGCCAAAATTGTATGGCGGTGAGGTAAAAATAATATCAATACAATTATCTGGAAACTTTTTGAGGAGTTCAAGGCTATCGGCACAGATGATTTTGTTTTCGTATTCTGAAGGCAGCGGATTGTTGTTTTTAGAAAAGGTATTGTCATTAGCATAATAATGCTTTCCACGGTCTTGTTCTTTTGCCTTGCGGTTAGAAACTTTGCGTTCGGCATTATATCCGACAAATTGCCGTTTGTTGCCTCGCAAACCGTAACTTCCAATTTTATTTACAATTTCAAATGCTACTTCTTTAAGTGAATTGTTAAACCCAAGTGCAGATATGAAATTGCGGTATTTGACCATATCAAGCTGACGCAAATGAATGGTAAACACGCTGTTTTCTATGCTTATGTAAGCGTCGGTTTTAGGAAAAGCAGCATTAAAAGCATCTTTTAATTGCTCACATTCGCTGCTATCAAACGAAGAAATATCAAGTATTTCGTCACGATATTCAGCCGTTGTTTTTCACCTCTCTATCTCATTTTCTTTTTCAGCTTCTGTTTTAGATTTATTTTCAAGGTCTATTTCGTTAATAACATCAAGGTCGTAAGCGTCCATAGCACCACCTACGATGATGCTGTTGTTGTCCTTGACATAGTACCAACTGCCTTCATACTGTTCGTACAGTTCTGCCCATTTACCTATCAGTTCGTCCTTATCCCTGCAGATAACATATAACTCTATATCTTTCGGGTCAATGGTATCTTCGTCAATGTTGTCAATATTATCAGTCAAGTTATACTGTTCATCGGTAACATCGGGAGTAAATATGATTATTTTATAGGGCTTACCATCAAGGGCATCAAATTCCTGTCTTTTGGCAAGATACTCTTTTCCAGTCATTGTGTTACTCCTTTTCGATTTGCTGTACTTTGCTTTTATCGGGTAGGGGAGTACCTTCACCTGCTTCGATAAGCTGTTTTTCCGTGATTATCGGAACACCCAGTTCCTTTGCCTTTTTATTCTTACCGCTTGTGCTGGTAATATCATTATTGACAAGATAATCGGTCTTTTTGGATACTCCCGATACGAACTTACCGCCCTTGCTTTCGATAAACTCTACACAGGCATCTCTGTTTGAGAAATTCTCAAGTGAGCCTGTGATACAAAAGCTCTTACCGCTGATAGCATTATCAAGACCTTCTCTAATTACAGGCTGTATCGTCATACCCGACAAGTCAAGACATTCGAGCAATCTGCTCGTTCTTGAACCATTATCCAGCAGTTCTTCACCTATCCACTTGTCAAGCGTTCCTGCAAGAACAGAGCCGATACCGTCTATCGAGGTAAAGTCAAACTCGTTTCTGTACATATCGGTAAGTGCCTGAAGATAATTCATATCATCACCATACACACTGTCGATATAGCTTTTAAGGACTTTTATCTGTCCTCTGCCGAAATTGGGTATACCGCAGGCATACATAAAGTGGCTGAAATCAGGTCTTTCACTCTTATCTATCGCATTAAGGAGATTTCTCATCGACTTTTCCTGCATACCGTCAAGCGTAATGAGAGAATACTCATCGTTTTTAAGTTCATAAAGGTCAGCAGGCTCTTTTACAAGTCCTGCGTCCATAAGCTGTTTGAGGGTCTTTTCAGACAATCCTTCAATGTTCATACCGTGCTTTGAAACGAAATGGGTAAGTCTGCCCAGTTCCTTTTCGGGACACGCCTCGTTAGGACATACCATAACCTTTGTGCCACTTTCATAATTGAGCCTCAACTCTGCCTTAGTCTTGCAGCAGGGGCAGGTAACATTGTGAGTGAGAGATAAGCCTTCCTTGTCTTTGTCAAGGTTCTCGTCTATCTGCGGAATAATCATATTCGCTTTATAGACGGTTATTCTATCGCCTATTTTGAGTCTAAGAGCGTCAACATAGGAAACATTGTGCAGGCTTGCACGGGATACTTTCGTTCCGCACAAATCCACTGTGTCAAAGACAGCCACGGGATTTAAGAGTCCCGTCCTTGAAGGCGACCATTCTATATTTCTAAGGACTGTCTGTGCCGTTTCGTCTTTCCACTTGAACGCCATACCTTTCGCAAGGTGAGGGTGGTGTTCTGTACCGGTAAGGTTCTTTGTAAAGGCTGTATCGTCATTTGCTACCACAAGTCCGTCAACAGGGTAGCCCAGAGCCTTTATCGTTTCTTCCTTTGACCACAAGGCTATTTCTGCCTTGAGTTTGCTCAAAGGAACTCTTGCGTGAGCAACTACTCCAAAGCCGAGAGCTTCGAGATAGTCAAGTTTGCTTGCGAAAGAGTTAAGCCAATCAAGCCTTTCAGATGCTTTATTTCCATATTTATCTGTGTATTCGTATGCCTTTGTATCAACAAATTCAAAAGCCTTGAACATACAATGTCTTTCTTTGAGTAGGCTTTTATCAAGGGCGGTGATAGTAGCGTTGGCAAGGTTACGGGGGTTTGCATACTGACCGTCTGTGTTCAGTCTGTCAAACTCCTCATAACTCATAAGAGCCTCACCACGCACTACAAGTTCACCTTTAAATCTTATCTTTTGAGGGATACCCTCTATGTACTTGGCATTCTTCGTGATGTCCTGACCTGTATGTCCGTCACCACGGGTAGCAGCCAATACCAAATTACCGCCTTTATAGGTAAGCTGTACGGTAGAACCGTCCAGTTTCCACGAAAGACAGCAATAAGCGTGGTCGGGATAGTTCTGATGAACGGCTATAAGTTCATCAATATCCTTTGTCTTACCGAGAGATTTAGCCTCGTATTCGTGAGTGACCTTATTCAGTTTGCCCGTAACAGAAGAACCGACCTTTGAGGTAAAGCCGTCCGTAATGCCTGCCTGCTGTTCAAGGGCTTTGAGTTCATCAAACTTAGCGTCATACTCTTTATTTGACATAAGTTCAATGCCCGAATTGTAGTAACTGTCAGCAGCCTCTTTTAGTTCTTTCTGAAGTTCCTGTATCCTGTCCATAACATTTAGTTCCTTTCAACATCTTTAATTTTATGCGTTTTAAGATAATTTGAACGAGCATCCCTGCATACCTCGTCCCATCTGGAAGACCATACAGGTACGAGAGGTTTTCTCCCGACATTCTCATAGAAATCGTCTTTACCAACTATGATTATCTCACGGTCTGTACGCAGAAAATCGGGAGATGTGTGCGTATAATTGTCACGGGCGGTCTTGATAGCAGAGGAGAGGGTAGGGTGTAAAGACGCTTCAAAACACCCTATGATTTCATCTCCGTCTCTGTCCATATCGTCTACCCAGCCTACAAGATACTTTGCCTTATCGTTGTAGGTGTCATTGACCAAACGCTCCAACGCACTTTCAAGCCTTTCTTCTTCAATATCAAGACCCTCAAGTTCGGTAAGAGTAAGCAGCTTTTGGGCTGTATTTTCATTCAGCTTTACGGTATATTCTTTCATATCAATCTCTTTCTATGTTATCTTTTCTGGTCTTGCTCTTATTGGCACACAGTTTGTCCTTACACTCCTGCAGAAAGCCCATTACATTGTCCTTGCCATAGTGTTCGATACTTTCTTCGAGATTGTAAGAGATAGTACCTGTTTCGTCAAGGAACGGATTGGCAATAGAAGTTCCTTCAAAACTGAATGAAATGTAATCGTTTTCGCCTTTGAGAGAGTCGCTGTAGTTCTTTTCGATAAACTGCTCGATAATATCAAGGTTATCGTTAAACCACTCTTCTGTAGTAAGTGCTGTATGTTCTTTCATAGTCATCATTCCCAGTCATCCCTTTCAATGTTACCTTTCAGCACATTTTCCTTGAGATGCTGATTTTCCTTTCTCATTTTGTCCAGCGTAGTTTTTTCGCTGCTAAGAACATTATTTATCGTTGAAGCAACAACAGTGAGTATATCTTCCTTTGCATTCTGCCATTTCATAGCAACTTCTTCTGTTTTCAGTTCATCTGAAATTTCAATTGTTGCTTTGTCAGCGTATATAGCGGTAGAAGGGTAGACCGCAGCGTCTGTGGGAAAGATAACAAGGAGAGTTCCGTCCTTGCCTTCACTTCCAGCGATTTCATCCTTCTGCTTGAAATCAAGACTCCAGATACGAGGATAACGGCTGCCCCCGTTACGAAGTATTACAGCATCATATCCTATTTCAACGGCAAGAGCGTCAATGACAGGATATATTTCCTTTATATCCTCTTTTATCTTCTTATTGAAAATGTCATTGACTAACTCTTCTTTCTCTTTATTCGCCTGCAGCTTTGAAGCTGTTATTTCTTCCATTTCTTTCTTGAAATTCGTGATTTTTTTCATCACATCTTCGGTATTTATCGGTCTCTTGGGAGTGTCTTTCATAACAACATACCTTTCGTTCAGCGTTCAATATCGTCTTTCGCTTTATCCTTTGTATTGTTTTTCTCTTTAGAGTTATCAAACTCCTTGCCTATTTCTTCCCAGCTTATAGGAAGAGTAAGGTTATAGTCTTTATACGAATCACTTGAGGACGAGTAATATGCCTCATTAAAAGTTACTGTATTTTCGTTGACAGTTTCTTTTGCGTCCATATTATCGAGTTTTTCTATCAAAGCCTCTGAAACATAGTCGTAAAACTCACATACTTTTTCTTCATCCCAATCAACCAAATCAGCATAATCACTTATATTGGTTGAACAGTCAAGGTCTTCGTGTTCCAGTACATCTTTAAGGTCATCAAAGATAACTTCACAAACAGACGAATTCAGATAGTCTCCCAAATCGTTGCACACAGTTCCATTGATGATAATAGGCGTTTCTTCGTTTTTCATAGTTATTACTCCTTTCAGAAGTCAGTATGTGTACCTTTCCCATTTCCTGTCGGATATTTCCTTTGCTTTGTTCCATTCGGACTTTATCCCATCATTGTTCATTACAGGACTGTATATATCCATTGTAATATCAAGCATCTCTCTATCCATTTTAAGACCTTTTTCTTCTAAACCATTGACAAAAGACCTACAATGTATATCATTTCTTATGGCTTCTTGACAAAAGTCAACAAATCTGTCAGGAGAGCATTCTGCATACGAGTCCATAAGTTCTTCAGTAAAATAATCACACTCAAAATATGCCCTCATTATTTCTTTGTACTTATCTACAATGTTCATACTTTTTCCCTCAAAATAAAAGAGACAAACACCAATACGGCACTTGTCTCTTAACAAAGTCAGATTTTCACGGACTTGTCCTATTTAGGTGTTACCGTATATGTATAGTATAACATATACATTCGCTCGTGTCAATGGATAATGTAGAATATATCCGATAAAGCGAAAATAATATTACCGTGTTCTCATTTGTACGAAAACGCTCTATATGGCGTTTCAGCTAAAAGGGTATAAGTTATCAAGAACATAAAGAAAGCCTCACAGACAAACGCACAGTTCGCCTGTGAGGGTATTATTACATATCGTGTTCCATACTCGTTTTATTCAAAGACTTGTTCTTTGCATTGAATATTTCTTTTGCTTCAAGACCAAGACATCTTCCTGTCTTCTTATCGAACTCCCATACAGTGTCAAATATACGGTCAAGTTCATAATCGGCTAACACAGTATAAATACAGAGCGGTTCTTTGCTGCCTTTTTCCCTAATTGCAAGTCCTTGTTCTTCTTTTTCCACATCGAGTATAAAACAAATTTCCAGTTCTTTGTTATAATCTTCATATCTCTGTGGCAAATCATTTTCACAGCGAAAGTCAGACTGTTCATACAGAAAGCGCATACTATCGTCACAGAGGTCAAGAGGAAAAGCAACTACATCTGTATCTCCCTCAAACTCTTCAAGCCGGTCTATCCGACCTTCACCGATATTTTTTATTTCAAAGTTCAAAAACAGCAGATGATTTTCCGGAATGCAATCATCTATCTCTTCTTCAATATTTTCAAGTCCTTCGTACATTTTTTCACATTCGTCGATTATCTGACGAAGAGTTTTATCATCTTTTTTGTTTTCGTAAATCTCCACAGCCATATCGTCGGAAGAGATGTTATCAAGGAGATTGTTCAATTCATTGTGAAAATCACATATTTCTATCGGATAACGATTGAATTTGAGTGGTTCAAACTCATATGTATGTCCTTCTTCACCCTTTATTCCCAGTGAAATGAGGGTAATATCGTCGTTTTTCGGGTCTTGCTTGACAGTTACGCTATCCACCCAGTTTTCAAGTATACTCATTATCTCGTCTGCGATGATAGGTTCTTTCGGAGTTGCCCTTTCTTTCGCTTCAAGTGCAACGCACCTGTTCATAATATCATCGTAGCTTTCTTTACCGTGCTCTTTCAGATACTTTTCCGCAGCTTGTCTGATACAGTTGTATTCCGAATGGTTCAGATTATTGCTGAATTCCGCAACTTTTCCCTTATTATCAGAAATCATCGCAACTATCTTGATGTCTTCACTTGTAAGCAGGGTGTCTCTCAACTTGAAAGAAACAGTCTTTCCGTGTTCCTGAAGCCACTTATTTATCATAACGGCTTCTTCTGCGAAATAACCGCACTTGTCGAGCAAGCCTGTTCTTGTCAGCAAGATATTCTGTGTTTCTTTATCAAAGCTGACACTTGTATTTATATAATATCCGTTGATTTTTACATCGTTCACAGTGATTTGCGTGTTTTCATTTATATCGTATTTATGACCGGAAACAATGCTCTTTGTCTTCTTATCTACAAGCAGAGAAAACTGCTGAAGAGTAGGGCAGTGCATATACTCGGTAAATACGTTGAACAAGTCCATCTGGTCTGCTGTACAAAGCTGCAGCGGAACAGGCTGTTGACTATAAGAAGGAATATATGCGTATGCACGGCAAATACCTGCACGGTAATTATTCAAAGAAGGATATACCTCTGCGGTAACGGTAATGTCTTTGAGTGCCTGTTCATTAGTCATTTCGGGGAAATCGCTTATGTTCAGATACAGTTCATCAAGAACATTGTGCATCTGGTCTGCGTTCAGAGAAATATTCGCAGCCATACCGCCGTAGCACTGCGGAGTTGTGACAGGACTGAAAAGAACAGTTGTATCTTTGAGCATATCTGCAGTAAAACCTATTTTCTTCATAGTTACTCCCTTTCTTCACCTTCACGGTTTGATTTTCCAAATGTCAGTTTCGGTCTTACTCCGTACAGGTCTTTATGCCAGTCGGAGTAGGACTGGAGATTTTCACGGTCTTCATCAGTAAGTTCTTTTGAACTTTTACTGATACAAGGCGAGATTTTCTCGTTATAAAACTCATTGAGTTTCTTCTTACTTATTTCGATATTTCTTTCATTACCTTCGTGATTAACGATATTTCCTGCAAGTTCAAGCAGGTCATATGCACAGCCGATATTATCATCTTCACAGATAAAGAACGAAAAATCTTCTTCAGGCATATCTCTGCAAAGTTCTATCTGCACTCTATATCCGTCGGGAGAAATATACTCTGTTTTGTCCATTATCTGCGTATGGTCATCGACCCTGTTCACGAGCTGTTCGAGTTCTTTATTGACCGCAAGTACGGACTGCGCCCATTTGCTTTCAGGCAAATCTGTTTCTGAAACTTTCAGGATAAGGTCTTTTCTTGCGTCATACTCCATAGCCTTTACGGAAGCGGAAGATAAGGCGTTTTCACTTATATCTCCGCCTGAAACAGCATACACATACGGAACTGTCACATCTGCATCGGATTTTGTTATCATTACAGCCTTTGAGTATGTGGTGTCATCATAATACTTTGTAAGAGAATATCCGGCAGAGCCGTCATTTTCATATGTTTCAAGTTTTCTTTCCATATCCGAATTGTTAAGTTTCCTCTCAATGTAGGTTATAGCAGCTGTTATCTCGTAAGAAGGGGTGTTGTTTTCAAACACATCTGTGAACTCGAAACGCTCGCCCTTGTACTGTGCATAACCGTCAACAATGTGTCCTTCGGTGTCAACGGGTTCGTAAGACTCTTTGTCTATGACAATATCGTCCTTTATCGCATCAGCAAAGGTGTCGATGATAGCCTGTTCCAGCGGATATGTTTCATCTTCTCTTTCAGCAGAAAAATCATAATTGAAAGAACCATTCTGTGCTATGTCTTTCTTCAGCTGTGAGATAACTTTGTCAAAACCATAATAGTCTATGATGTTCTTCATAAACTGAATATTGATTTCTTTGAGTTTGCTGAGTTCTGTATTCTGAAGAGCATTTCTCATATGCATCTCATCATAGTCGTTAAATTCCATATAGAGATAAGCGAATACATTTTCGTCATTATATCCGTCCTTGATGAAATATTCCTTTTTCATATCTGTCACACCCTTTCTATATTAGTTTTGTCTTTAATTTTGACCTTATCAAGAGTTTCTTTGAACCTTTCTGATACAATGTCAAAGGCTTTCTGTGCTATTTCGTCTGGGACTGGGATATACTCATCGAGAACATCTTCAGCGTCCCAGCACTTATTTTCTCCTTCGGCACAATCCACTTCGATAAAGTTCTCTTTTTCATTCCGTCTCAGCCGTATATCCATATACAGAGGAACACCGTTTACCGTTCCTATCTCTACTGTACGCTCATATATTTCTGTACCGTATTCATTGATACTATCGTATCCTGTCTGTGTAAAATACGGATGACCAGCTAATGGATTGGAATTAACCTCATCGAAAGGATTGCCGATAAGGTCTGTGTCAAACTCAAGGTCAATGTTGGGAAACCTATCGTGTTCTTCTCCGTACTCGTTAAACAGGGTGATTGCTTTTTTATAGCAATCATCAGCCGTGGGAAAAATGTCATTTATCCTTTGTCTGTATTTTTCTTCAAAATCATCTTCAAAGTATAAATTGCCTTTTTCGGTTTTGAAAACCTCTCCAAGCGTTTCCCAGCAGGTAGTATTTACAAAGCAGTTTATACTTACAGCGTAAATCTTACCTTCGTCTATGGGAAGATAATCGGTGTTGTTTAACTTATGCACATTGATTTCTTCTTTTTCATCGTAAAAGAAAAACTCAAGACTGTTATAGTCGTCACCTTCTTTGTGCTTTTCATAGGTGTTACCAAAAGCATTTATCAAATCGTGACTGGCGAAAGCGAAGGTGCGATACCCGTCATTTCTTGGCGTACTTTGCTCATAAAGCTGTTTTACATCCTTCTTTGTAAGAGCTTTAATATCCATCGTTATCACCTTTCTATATCATTTTAGCGTTCAAGTCCTCGCTTGTTAAGTTCTTTCTCGAAACGCCGTATGTACTTGTTTGCTATACTGTTCTTGTCAATAGGGTCGTAGTCCTGATTTCTTTTCAGCATATTGATGCAGTTTCTTATGTGGCTGTCCTTCATATCCTTGATACGGATTTCCGTTCCGTCACGCTGTATCCATACGCTTTCTTTGATTTTCTTATCGAAAAAAGCTTCCCTTGAAGGACGAGGTTCTCTGTCGTATTCGTCAATTAGTGCCTCTATATCCGATACCATACCGTTTGCAATATCACTTTCAATGTGGTCGCTGCTTGTAAAATCAATACCCATAGACGGCATACTTATTCTCATTTGGTATCACCTTTCTATATCAAGCCTTTTATGCATATCGGGAGTTATCTCCCATTCATCTTCACGATAGGGGATAGCAGCTATGCATTTATCGTCCTCAAGTTCGTAGACATATACCATAGGGCGTACCATCATATCGCCGTTTTTATTGCGGTAAGGGGTATGACGCAGTTCTATGTCATAATCATACCCGTTAAGAACGGGTATGACCATATCCTTGTCTATATCCTTACCGAGATACCTCATTCTCATAGTATCAGTCCCTTTCAACAACTTTGTTCTTCTTCGGTTTTTCTTCAAAGGTTATATCGTCTATCGTAAACTCCTTGTTTTCTTTCTCAAGGTTTCTGTACATTTCGGCAAAACCTTTGAATTTCTTGAAATCAGCATCATCATCACGAACATAGAGTATCTCTTTCGAGAAATCATTGTGTTCAAGGTAGTCCATTATGCACCCATATTCACTCTTTGTGTCTGTGTTGTATTCAGACTTTAAGAAACTGTCATATGTACGGCATATCACGCCATAGGCTTTCTTTATGTCCATATTTTCAAAGAAATCGTAATATCCCAAATCATACATAGCTTTGAGACCGTTTTCCTTACTCGATTTTCCGAGAACAAACAGGTTATACTGCAAATCCGTCTGAAATCTTTCACACAGCATACCCTTTGAGATAACGCCCCCTTTTCCTACAACGATTGCATAGCAGGGAGCATACCCCATATTACGATTGACCTCACTCTCGATTGCGTCTTTGTCAAGACATATGGTCATAGTACCCTCTGAAGGATAACTTCCGCTCTGCATCCAGAAAAGATATAACTCATCGGAGTTTTCTTTGCCTTCTTCCTTGCGCAGCGCTTTGAGTTCACCAAACTTGTCTTCCTGTTCTTGGTCAAAGTTTTTCAGTGCAGACTTGACCATTATTTCAATAGCCTGCGGAGTCTGCCTCGCCATTATCCTATCGTCAAGATATTTACGGAACTTTTCCTCATCACTGCTTATTTCTTCGGGAATATCAGCAGCACGGAAATGACAGCCCTTATAGTAAACTGTCTTTCCGCCGTGGATATAACTTATTTCGTTCAATACAATCACTCCTTTATCAAGCTTTTATCCACTCTACACACATCTTCAAGGTTCTTGCCCGTGTCCCGCTTAAACACCTTATTACACTCTTTCAAGGCAAAAGCCTGTTCTCTCGCAGAGAGAGGTATATCTGTAAGAGTATGTACCTCGTTGGGAAGAGATATATCCACTTCCAGATGCATTTCAGGCGTTTCCTTCGTTATATCAGCTATGATATAAACATAGAAACTTTTATTGCCGTTTTTAGGCATCTTACGGTCAAACTCCTCGAAAGTCTTAGCAGGTATCTTGTACTTATCGCACATCTCACTGAGCAGGTCGGGATGAGCACTTCTTGAGATTATCTCGTCCATATTCTCGTAGAAATCTCCGCAAGGTACATACTCAAAAACTCTCTGTTCGGGATTTCCCTCTACCATTTCAATGAATTCTGCATCCATAATGAAAAGGGCAGAAATGCTTTTCTGGAACAACTCTATGTAGTCAAGATTGATAAGAGGGTCATTCTCGCAAAGGAACTTTGCCATTTTTCCCCAGATGTGTCCCAGAAAATATCCTTCATCGGGATATGCTCTTTCCAGCCATTCATCAAAGGACATAGCGGTATGACTTTCAGGGTCTGTATCTTTATCTATATCATTTTTGAGAGAGAGGTCAGAACCGAGTTCTATTCCTTCTTCATAGTCGTCTTTGTACGTATCGTACAAAGAGGCACGGAGTTTTTCACACTCCATAAGTTTACTCGCCTCAACAGCGGCAGCGTTCAGCTTGTCAAGCATTTCCTGTGGGAGAGGGTAGTAGGTCTTGCTGTCTTGTGCGTCTGTTGTGTAGCATTTACCCTCATCATCATTATAAACAGTGATAGAGTAGTCCTCTTTTCCTTCAAATGTGTGGTCATTTGCATTTCCGCTCATAGCAGCGTATACATCCTCTTTGTTGTCGTCCTTACCAACACAATACAGATAATGAAAGTCTGAAAGGTAGTCAATGTTTTCACCATAGTAATTTGGCGTTTTCTTTACAAGTTGCGGCTTGTCGAAAAAAGTTATTTCTGCCATATCAATTACTCCTTTACAACAGTTTTTTCTTTCTTATTGTTTCTGCCTTTTTCATTTATCATATCACTTATAGCATTAAGTGCTATTTCCTTGCATTTGCCGTAATTCTCACAGTTATCTACGAGTTCTTTAATTCCGAGAGCCTTTAAGTCATTGTCCGTAAGGTCAATGGTCACGGAAATGAAATTGCCCTTGTACCCCTCATCTGTCTTTTCCCACCTGTTCAGGTTCAGATTTTTACGCAGGGCAAATTCGTTAAATGCTATTTCCTTTGCATACTGTGCTATATCATCGGGTACACAGCACAGATAGCCTTTGTAATCGGGAGAGAAACAGCGTCCTTCGGGCTGTGAAGGTTCAAAGGTAATATTATGATGTTCCTTATCATATTTCAGTATCCAATCATAATAAACTGCATTACCCTTTTCGGTAGTGCCTACCTGCGTGGTATAGATATATTTATCTGTATCTGCACCACGCTTTAAATCAAGCATTATCAAAGGACTTTTAACAGTATTATCCGAATACATCAAGTCCTTATCGAACTTGATATGAGGAAACTCGTTCAAGCAGATAAAGTCCCTTGTTTCGTCTATCTCATCACGATAGACATTCTCAAGGTCTCCAAAATCAAGCTTGTCCTCGTTGTACAGCTTTGAAAATACCTCATCTGCCTTATTCATAGCCTCGCCTTTGCTGTAAGCTGTCACAAGAAAAGTGCATTTGCCTTCGGCTTCCCATATCTCGTCCGTAAGGTCGGTGTCGAAAAGACAACCCAAATCGGCATCTTCAAAGGCTCTTAGGAGAGCATCATTGAGCATACCGTCCTCGTACTCTCTGCGTGGGAGATTGCCCTTGACCTTGCACATTATCTCGTAGTCTTTAAGTTCTTTTGGGGGAAGATAACTCATATATATCAGTCCTTTTCTATGGGTTTGTCTTTCTTGACATTCTTTTCTTTATTACCGGAAAAGAGCTTTTCTCTTATAGTTGCTTTAACAGCATCTACAAGCTCCGCTGAACATTCATCTCTGTCAATATAGGCTGTATTGCCTGTATCTATATCGCTCTGCGGATGTCCGTAGTCCATATCGGTAAAGAACCTGTTCCATTCATCAGAGCCGATAACTGTTTCTTCAGCCCATATATGCACCATAGGTCTTAAAGTATCGGTATCTCCCTCACGTATTCTCTCAATATCCGTATTGGGATATTCCTCTTTAAAGTCCTTTTCGGTAAGAGCAAAACGGGAATACACTCCCTTATAGTCAAGTTCAACGATAAAGGCTTTAAATGCAGACTCGTCAAGAGTTCCCCGATATATAGTACCTTCTACGCCGTATATTACAGCACCTATGCCTTCGTATTGCTTTCTCATCTCTGCCCAGTTATCAATGACCTGTGAATAGTTATAGCACTCTTTGTACTCACCGTTCTGGGCATAAATGATATAAGGACTGTCTATATTCATTTCAAGGTCTTCACATAAGGAGAGAAGTTCATCAGCAGAACAGTTTTCATCAAGAAAATCCTCAACTGCGTTTTCCAGAGAAGAGTTATATGCATAACTTTCTCTGCGTTCTTCAATATCCTTGATATTATCGTCTACACTTGCACCGTTATCGAATTGACTGAGGAGCAGACGGAGATTGTCGTCACTTTGAACAGCGAACTTACCCAAAGCACTTTCCGCAGAATTGCGGAAATCATCTTCAAGTGTATCGAACATCTCTGCAGCGTCTTGTATCAGCTGTTCATACAATTCCTTGTTCTGCATAGCATATATCATATCGTCAAGCTGTGAGAGGATATTCTCGTGGTTATTGGGATTGCACAGATAGTCATTTATAACATCATAGGTATCTTTGTCATAGCTTTTTCCCTTAACCGCAGAGGTAAGAATACCTTTCTCGATAAGTTCGTCAACGCCCTGCTTTTCAATCTCATAGAGCTGTTCAAGGTCGTTGCTTGCTATATCGGTTATGTTTTCTTCGTTGAATTCTATCCCTTTGTATTCAACAATAGGGATAGAACTGTTCTGAAGAACATTGTAATGCTTGTCCCAAGCCGTCAGCTTGGTAAGTTCTTTCATACCACAGTACATACTATCAGTTCCTCTCTCTATTTATTTCCTCAAAAACTATTTGCTTTGGCAATATTTTGTGACAGATATACACACTTGAAAAAGGCGGATTGAGTGATGGTTTTTCATCATCGTAGTTCTGAAAATATGCAATCCGCTTGTTAAAGTACATAATCTCAAAATCGTTGTTTTTGAACATATCAAATCTTTTTTTACTCTCAAAAAGTCCAATCACACCGACAAGCATTGCGAAAGGTTTACCGATTTCAAACAATCTTGCAAGTATTTCGGTTTTAAGTGAATACGGCGGATTGCTTACGATATAATCACATTCTATGTTCTGTGCAAAAAAGTCCTGCCCATTTGATATGTGAGTTGCTATTGTTTTGCATCCTTTCTCGTTGAACATTTTTACAAATTTGCTTTGCTCTGTATCGAAAGGACACCACACAACAGAACCTTGTGGTATGTATTTGAGGATTGGCTTGATTGCATATATAGGCGTATAAAACTCATCGTTTTTACTGCCTGCCACAATATCCATTTTCACTTACTACCAACCCCGTTTTCAGCGTCAGATGTCTTCTTGTACATATTATCAGTCCTTTTCGTGTTATTAAAACGGTATTTCATTTTCTTTAAGTTTTCGAGTGTTTTCTTTGGGCGGATAGAGCAGAGCATTAAGCTGTTCACCGTAATCGGCTGTTTCTTTTGCAAGGAAATCAATTTCCTTTTCAAGCTGTTCGAGCTGTTCTTCCGCCCTGTGAAGTTCTTCTCTTTTTGAAAGCATCTTGCTGAAAATCTCGGCAACAGTAGGGGAGACCTTCATATGTTCTATATCAGCGGAAGAGTGAAAAGAAAGGCATTTACCCCAACTATCCATAACATAGATATGGGTCTGTGTAACTCCGCTCACTATCCCGCATTGTCTGTCAAGACAGGAAACAGCATAGTCGAAATATCCCACAATGTCTCCGTGCTTGAAATCAGCACTTTTCATATCATCACTCTCTATTCCCTACCGATTTGTGAATTTTTGCCTTTGAACATTTGCCTTGCGCTTTCAACAAGGTCTGTGTATCCAAGCTGCTCGGCAGCAGACAAAGCATAGCTTACATCATTGTGAGCTGATAATCTTTCGTTAATGTGTTCTTCAAGATTTGACTTAAAGTCATACTCCTGACATACATAGTCTTTCATAAATGAAAGAAACTGTGGGTCGCTTGAAAGAGCAGCACAGATATCTTTGTATCCGTCACATTGATACAGCGTTTTGCTGTTGTCAGACCAAAGTCCACTCCCAACAAATTCACATATTTCGGTGTTATCTCCGTTTTCATATTGTTCATACAGCGTCATAAACTTATCCCGCATTTCAGGGGAAATAAGCTGTTTCTCTACGATAGGCTCTTCAGAAACATCAATAGGCATATATTCAAAGTACAGATATTTATTATCTGCATCAGGTTCTTTGCTTATTACTATGAGATTACTCTTTTCGTAGCTTATATCAATAGTATACTTATCCATAGTTTTGCTTTTCGTTTCTGTGCTGTATTTTTTCTCATCCATTACAATTAGTCCCTTTCGATGCTTTTATTTCCTTTTGATTTAGGATTTCTGTCTTCAAGCACAGCTTTCTTTTCAGTTTCCATTACCTTGAACACAGGATTATCAGCTTTCCAGATGTCTATGCCTGTTTCAGCCTTGCCCAAGTTCCATTTATTTGTTTCAACAAACACTTTGCACTCCTCTATCATTTCCTCTGCACTGACAGCGGTGTTGCTCTGATACCCGATGCCTTTTCCGTCTACGGTATCCAACCTGAGCACCCACTTATCGTAGTTGTCATTATAGAAGATAGCAGCACTTCTAAATTTTTCTCCTGTATAGTCGATAAGTATATGTCTGTCGTGAAGATATGACAGCACTTTATCTTTCAGAAGTTCAGTGCTTTTATCCACAAGGGTACGACCAGACTTTCCAAAATGAAAATTCCAAGCCGACCCGTCAGAACAGACTACATTGAGTATATGGTCTTCGCCACGGGTCAGGGAAATGTACTCTGTATTCATATCCACATAAGGATTTCTTGCTGCTTCAAGAGGGGAGTTACAGTTGACCTTGAGAACAATGATTTCATTATCCGTTTCTTCAAGTGTAAAAATAGGTTTCTTCATAGTATCACCTTTCTATATCGTCTTTGGTCTTTTCTTTGACCTCGCTGAATATGTACTTGTTCGTCCTCCAGTCAAAAGACGCACAGCTTCTGTAATCACTTTCGGAAGGGTAACATTCACCGTCTTCCTCATAGTTCTGCATAGCTGTATCATAGCCTTCTTCGTCAAAGTTTTCAGCGAATTCCTGCTGTTCAAAACTTTCACCGAGACCATCGGAGTTCTGTCCTCTTACGAAATCACTTATACTTTCAAGCTGCTTTTCCGTCAAAGGCTCTTTTGTCTCAAGTTCAACATATCCGTGTCTCTCGTCTGTAAGTTCCCATTTCAGAGAAAGTATGAGTGAAGAGTCAAGACCGATAAAGCCTTTTCTCCTATAAGAATTTTCTTCATCCTGTGCAATATCTATTTCTTCGATAAGGTAGCTTGTCATATCATCTTCCTGAAGATAGCTTCTCGCCTCTTTGATGTCGTTTACGGGAGCAGTCAGTTTGAAATCAGTCCTGTAAATCATATTATTCCTACCTTTCTACCTGCCGGTTCTTCTCATACTTGTCAAAGAATTCAGTTATTTCAGCGTTTCTCTGTTCTTTGAGCTTGTCAAGTTCTTCTTTCCATTTACCAAACAAGCCCTTTCTCATATCGTAACCCTTGTTGTTTTTCTTGAAATCCTCGTATATCTCACTTCTCTTATCATAGAAGTCCATACTCTTTTCAGTCATTTTGGTATCAGCAAACAAGGCTTTGAATTTGAGAACGCTCTTGTGTGACCCTCTGGGTTCACAGTAGTCCATAAACATCTGTACAAACTCCAAATCGGCTTTCTGTTTGCCTTCCTTGAGATATATCTCCGAAAGCCTGTCCAGCTTTACAACGTGATAGGGCATATCATCGTTGCACGATTTGGTAGATATATATACGCCGTCTTTCTTATAGCTTATCCTGTTTATGTATTCAACGCTCATATTCTGCCTCTTTCTTCTTATTATTGGTCTTTGTTATTTCTTCAAGGGTCTTGTCATAGACCTTGTTGAAATCCGCCGCAAGAGCAGAGCCTCTGTCAAACGCTGCTTTGAAAATTGCTTTTCTACCCATTCCGCCTTCGTTGAGATACCCCTTGAAATTCTCAACATTTTCAAGAGCATTGTTAGGCTTGAGGATTTTGGTAAGCTGAATTCCTACCTTATCAAGAGCGTCGCTTATGCCTATATGTTCGCATATAAGACCTGCTCCGATAAGTGTTTCCGCTTCTGCCACAGCACCCTTGCTTACTCCGTTGCTCTTGATACCCGTTATACTCGTAGGGTCGTTATGCAGCTTGTATTCTGCATACTTGTGTATGCTCTGGAAGATGTCCTCGCTGTCACTCCTGTCACATCGAGAACTATAATTGTGTATGAAAAAAGTATCGTTTATAGCTGCTGTGATGTCTTTGACATCTGCAAGCTGTGTTTCCAATATCTTGTCACGATTGATTATCTCGTCAAGGTTGTCGTGGTCAGGGTCGAGTTCACCTGTCTTAGGGTCGATATGCTGTGTCTGTGAAATATCATAGACCTTACCGGAACGATAGCCGTCAAGCCTTTCATACTTACCCTTCTTACTAATATCTTTCATTATCTTTTCTTTAAGATTGTCCCTACGATTTTCGTTAATGTCAATCTTACCGATGATGTCGCTGTCAGGGTCGCTTGGGTCTGCATATACAGGTACTTTTTTTATAGGATACATTTTAAGCACATACTTATCTGCCTGTTCTTCATCAGTCAGAGTAGTGAATTTAGGACACCATATCTCTATCGGTTTATTATCGACTACCTTTCTGTCAAAGCTTTTCCACGCCTTATAGCCTTTCACAGCCTGTGCATCGGGACACTGACAGTATATCATACAGATATTATTGAAAGAGTACGACCTAAGAGTTTCCTTGATTTTAAGAAAAGCCTTATAGTCACCGCTTTCAAAGACCTTGCTTACGCTGTCAGCCGTTTTCTGACGGAGTATATCTTCAGAGTGAGGATAGTCCTTTTTAAAGGATACCATACTGATACCGTATTTCTCTTCGACCTGCTTGTTTATCATCTCGTTTGTTACATCTTCGATTTTCAAGTCGCCGTTGAAAGTCACAACGATAGAGTAGGGTATTTCAGCTGCTTCAAGTATTATCTTGTTTGCCAGAAACTTGATGTTGTTCTGATATTCAGGCATTTTCATTGCTGTATCGGGGTCAGCCGTATACTTTCTTTCATCTGCTTTTTTCAAGCCTGCCTTGAAATCCTCATCTTCGGACATCTTGTCTTCTTCGT